>VFQS010000568.1_pt1 | contig 39776 bp, 31 predicted proteins | sample 3512361 | NCBI WGS metagenome assembly VFQS01 (sample SAMN10412375, study PRJNA504923) | tailings metagenome | isolation source: Relicate 1 Philex TSF3 active mining | place: Philippines
TTTAAATAAACAGGGAAGAGGGAGTAGATTCATTGATTCTACTCCCTCTTCTTTGTTGTATTAATTTTTGTTTTTTCTGGGTTACGTAAAACCTAAAAAGATTAGAGTTAGGTCTATCGCATTAATAGACTTCAACTATGAAAATCTATCAACCTAGTAATGTCGCTCCATCTCAAGGTGTTGCTATTTTAGCCGTATCATCTTTGGTCTCTGGTGTTGCTATTGGTAGTGCTACAGCTTTTATTAGTAAGTTTATTTACTTTATTGTTTTATTTCCTTTGGGTATGGGATTTGGAGCGGGGGCATTACTTGGGGGCGTTGTTAAGAAAGGAAAGATTCGTAATCCATTGATCGCATTAGGGTTAGGTGTTTTAGGAGGTGTTGTTGCCTATGGATCGCTGATGTATGGTCAGTACATTAACTTTCAGCAAGAAACTGAACGTATTATGCAGAATGAGTATAGCCTCACTGATAAGAAACAAATTGCTGATCAAGTTAATTCTGTTCTCCAGCAAGAAACTGGTGATTCAGGCTTTGTGGGGTTTCTAAAATTTTCTGCAAAGCAAGGAACGAGCATTAGTCGGGGAAGTAGTAAATTAAAGCTGAATGACTCTTTTACCTATCTTTTGTGGTTGCTTGAACTAGGTATAGTTGGATTCTTGGCTGCTTCTATTCCATTTGCTTCTGCTAGTGAGCCTTTTAATGAAGATGGCAATGATTGGTATGGCGAAAAGCAGAGAATTGGTAGTGCAAAAGAAGAATCTAAGGATGAGCTGATTCAGCTTTTAAATAGTGATGATATTCTTGGAGCAGCAGCCTTGTTATCTAGTCAAGCAGATTTACCTTTACCTCGGATTGATGTTTATGAACGGACTTGTGCTACTGCGGTAAATAGTGATTCGGTGATAACAGTTAGTTACGTTTCGTTGAATACTAAGAAGCAAGTAGAGTCCAAACAGTTATTGGAAGGATTGATTTCGGAATCTCAGAGATCGCAACTTGTCGCACAAATATCATCTCAAAATGATGAGATTAGTGACACCTAAAAATATCGACTGTAGTGAATTTTTGATGTTTCCATAAGTTGCCAAAAGAAGCTTTATACTGGAGGTTAATATTTATTATTAATACAAAAATTATTCTTAATGGATTATGAAATATTATAGATTAATCGTAAGTGTCTTTTTGGCAGTAGTAATTTTTGTAATGCCATTGTCAGCTCACGCTGCTAGTTCTTCGAGTGTTACAAAATCAATTTTAAATGCAGTAGGAGGTGAAGACTTTTCGGGGAAAAATCTAATCAGAGCAGAATTTACAAATGCGACTTTTAAGAATACTAATTTTAGTAATGCTGACTTACGTGGGGCAGTCTTTAATGGAGTTTTTCTCGATGGAGCTAATTTACATGGGATCGACTTTAGTTCAGGAATAGCTTACGTTTCTAGATTTAAGAATTCAGATTTAAGTGATGCGATTTTAGCTGACGCTAATATGCTGCAAGCTACTTTTGATGGTGTAAATATTGTTGGTGCTGACTTTAGCAATGCACTTTTAGACGTATTGCAGGCAAAAAAGCTCTGTCAAGTTGCTTCTGGTGTTAACTCTAAAACAGGGATTGATACCCGTGAATCTTTGGGTTGCGAATAAAAGAATGGGGCAAAAGCCCCACTCTTTTATTCTAGAGGTTCTACAGATACACCACGGATGATGCGTGAGAGTTCAGATTTTTCATCAACGGAGACTCTAGTGGGTGAGCCACTGAGAATTCTCTCAAAGCCTTGGAAGGAATCTTTAATTTGTGCGCCTTGATCAGTAATGATGTATTCACGAATGCGGCTGTCATGGCGAGAACCACGCATTTTGAATACATTGACTGCACGAGACATTTGACCACGAATTTCTACATATTGCAGCAGAATGATCGTGTCGGTAATTGTGGAAATATGGGATTCAGTAATCGAATGCGAACCCATAAATTGATCAGTGGTATTGGTAAACAACCCTGTGATTTCTTCTTGTTTGACATAGCCTGTAAGACCAATCACAAATTGACGGAAGGTGTTGTTGCTAACGCCTCTAGCAAGTGCTGAGAGAGAGTCGATCGCAATACGAGAGGGCTTAAAGGCTTCGATTTCGGACTTAATTACTTGTAAATGATCTTCTAATCCAGAGGATTCAGGATATACACAGATAATTTTGAGTAAGCCTGAACTTTCCCACTTGTCGAAGTCCGTACCCCAAGAAGAGGCATTACGGGTTAGTTGTTGACGAGACTCTTCATAGGCAAACAGAATCGCCCGTTCACCATTTTCGCAACCATTTTCGATAAACTTACTAACCATCAAGGTTTTTCCAGTACCAGTTGCCCCAGTAGTGAGGATGATGGAGTCCTTAAAGTAGCCTCCTCCACACATTTCATCCAGAGTGGTAATGCCTGAAGATACTCTGGTGTTAGAAGATTTTTGAGTAAGTCGCATTGCGCCTAGGGGGAAGATATTTATCCCTTTACTGGTCATTGTAAATGGAAACTCGCCTTTCATATGAGTTGTACCACGTAACTTGAGAATTTCGGCGGTACGGTGGCGGCGTTCTCCATCTAAAACATTTCTTAAGATGATGACATTATCGGAAACAAATTCTTCAACCCCAAATCTTGCCACAGGACCATATTCTAATTCTCTCTCGGTGGTCATAACTGTAGTAACACCAAGAGACTTGAGTCGTGCAACTATACGAAAAATCTCTCGACGGACTAAGCCTAGAGAATCATATTGTTGAAATATAGCAGTCATCGAATCAATGGAGATTCGTTTGGCTTTGTATTTAATGATTGCATATTGAATGCGTTCGATTAAAGCTGAGAGATCGAAGTCTCCAACTACTTCTTGCCCTTCAGGGTCAGGAGAGGCATCAAGAATAAATAACCTACCTTGATCAATTAATTCTTGGAGATCCCAGTTAAAACTATAGGCATTTTTAATAATGTCTGAGGGAGATTCTTCAAAGGTGACAAATACGCCATGCTCATCTAACCCTGTAATGCCGTTATAGAGAAATTGCATGGCTAAAAGTGTTTTACCAGTACCAGAAGTTCCACTTACCAGAGTTGATCTCCCCTTGGGTAATCCACCATGAGTGATGTCATCTAATCCCTCAATCATGGTGCGTAGCTTTTGTACACCTAGCTCTTGCCTTTTGCTATCGTTAATTTCGTTGTTATTATTGGGGGTGGTTGAGCTAGTCATTGCCAATTAGTTCCTCATATAGTAAATCTAGTCCAATTAAAACTTTTTCGCGATCGGACAAATCGCCAATAATTTTTCTAACAGGGGGCGGTAAAACCTTAGCTAAAGTTGGTGTTGCTAATATTTTGTCTTCTTCAGCTAGTTGTGGGTTTTTCAGCACATCAATTACCTTTAATGTATAAACTCCTTGAAATTCTTTTTCAAGGATATCGTTAAGCATCTTTAGCGCCCTTACTGAGTTGGGCGTATTTCCTGCGACATAGAGTTTAAGGACGTATGTTTTACGAATCATTTCATTAATTTGGTGTGCTTCGGATGTTTATAACTTATCTCTTAAACTTCTATAAAGTAAATTTTTGCATTTAGTCTGGAGCTACGAGCAAATATTGATAAAGTTTCAAGATTTGAGATGTTTTTTCATGTTGATACCAATTCTGATTAAGATTTTAGTTGGAATTGGTATTATCGTTTGGCTTATGATCTTGGGATCGAACGGCGATATAGTTCGCAAAGATGGGCAATCATGTCAATCAGCGTAATTCGATAATCTAATAAAATTTCATCATTTCTACCTTCTAGTCGTAACTGCTTAGCAAATTCGTCCATTAGTTCCATATGAATTTCGAGAACCTGTGAGACAGAGATATCTGCGAAAAAAGACAGATTAACGAATTCATCAATTTTCTGGTTTAAATCATTACTTTTTTCGGAAAAATATTCCAATATGATTGATCGATAGATGCTTCTTAAGCGTCCGATATACTCCTGCCTATCTTCGGGAGATAGGTTGCGTAGGAATAACCGTGAATCGCGTTTGTAATACACCCCCAAATACCCTAATCGCTCATTGAGTTTATCAGCTAGTCTTTGTTGTTGGACACTTAAGGATTCAGAGACAGGAGTATCAGGAATATTGACATAGACTTGATGGCGAACTTGCGGAGAAATCTTGATAAAGGTGGCGATCGCCTGATCGATAATGGTTGGTAAATCATGGAGCTGATCGAAGCTGATGCTGATACTGGCTCTATAAAAGTCTTTTGATTCGCTTTGTTCATGAGGTTCGCTTTGTTCATAAAGATCTTCTAGAACAAGTATGGTAGGCATAAAAATATTTAGCATACCGAGGTGCTCGACAACAGCCTCAACATCTCTGAATATAACTAAACAATCTTGTGCATTTTTGTTTTTTTTCAATAAACTTACAAGAGATTCTAGATCCGAAACAACCGTTACGGTATATCGATCTTCTGGCAAAAATTTTGCGAGATCTGATTTTGTTTGGGTGACATCAGTTTCTGCCACCAAACAGCATACTTGTAAATTAGTCAAAACAGGCACAGGCTATTGGTGGTTTGAATGGCACGAAGTTTATCTTAAGCTTTATTTTCGCACTTAAATAGCAAAATCATGTGAGATTGGTGATCGTACTATATATAGAAATGTATCAGCCGTCAGTGACAACCGACACTTAATTAACAATAACCTGTAAGGGTTTCAGCATATGGACTCCCTCGTCTTAAATCAGTCTTTAGAAATATATGGACAATCTCTGGTGGCAATTTGCCGACTGCCTACTAGAACTTCTGAAGCATTAAACCTTCTGAAAAAGGGTTGGTCTAGTGTGGTGGTGCTGGATGAAAATGAACAGCCTCAAGGTTTGTTTAGTGCGCGTTGTTTATTAAATTGGCAGGTTGAGTCGGATAGCTGTACTTTTGTTGCCCCTGCCCTTGCTCTAGAAGATATTGATCTTGAGCCATTGCCAGCCATCTCGCTCTCGATGACCGTGGCTGGGTTTCTGCAAAGAATTTCACAATATCGGCATTCGGCTGACACATGGGCTTTGGTGGATAGTGATGGCAAATTTGCGGGTCTTTTAGAAGTTTCAGTACTATTACGAGCCATTATCAAAACTGAACAAAATGATCAATCGTCCATTGCCTCATTATTGTTGCCCCTCATTTATCAATTGCCTCTACCTGTGAGGGTGAGTGATCAAAATGGGGCGATCGTGGGTATGAACTCTGCATGGCGTAATAGTTTATATGATTTATCCCCGCGCTCATGTGCTCAGAACGCTACGACTGCGGGCGATGCATCTGGTGACTTTGTAGCTCCCGAAGATGCACACCAATTGCTCCAGTCCCAGCTTCCAGAAACCCATCAATTTTGTACAACTGATGGGCAATCTTTTACTTGGCATGTGGTGAATGTCCCACTCCAAGGGAGTCTCCAAGGTCTAGAGCTGTCCATCGCCTACGATATCAGCGCTCAAAAGAATCTGGCACAAGAGCTATCAGGTTTAAGTCGTCTCAAGGACGAGTTTTTGACCTGTATTAACCATGAGTTAAAAACACCATTAACTTCGGTGATTGGGATTGCTAGTTTGCTTAGTAATAATACTTTTGGGGAGTTGAACGATCGCCAAAGTCGCTACGTAAAAATGATCCATCAAAGCGGTCGTCAATTAGTTTCTATTATTGATAATATTTTTGACCTTGCTAAAGCTGAAGCAGGTCAACTAGAGCTATATTCCGAGACAGTTTCGGTTAGGGATGTTTGCCTCAAAAGTATTCAACAGGTGCGGAAGTTAGTTCAACAAGACTCAGCAATTTCTCGTAATTATAATTTTGAAGAAGGCTGGGAGTTAGATATTAATTTGGATATCGATCCTACGATCCAGACAATTTCCGCAGATGAGACGCGATTACAGCAAATGCTCGTAAATTTGCTGTCTAATGCATTTAAATTTAGTGTGCTGCCATCAGGGTTAGTTGGTGATTTGCCCCATAGTTCTCCCAAAATTGGCATTACTGTGCGTTGGTGGGAAGGCTGGCTGGCTCTCACCGTATGGGATCAAGGCATTGGTATTCCCGAAGAAAAGCAATATCTGGTATTTCAGAAATTTCAACAAATGGAAAATGTGTTAACCCGTCGGTTTGAAGGTACGGGTTCGAGTTTGCTGTTAACAAGACACCTAGCCCGTTTGCATGGAGGTGATATTACTTTTGTCTCTCAAGTAGATGTGGGGAGCCAGTTTACAATTTTGCTACCACCCGAACCTACCAACTCTGATCAACAAACTGTGAGTAATAATGGTGTTCGTAGCCGCTTAGTATTAATTGTTGAAACATCCTCTGAGGTGGTGGACTGGCTGAGAACGACACTAGCGGATTTGGACTATCAGGTGGTAATTGCGAGATCGGGGACTGAGGCTTTAGAAAAGGCAAGACGTTTACAACCTTGTTTGATTTTATTAAGTCCAGATTTGCCCATGCTGTCTGGATGGGATGTACTTGCACTGCTAAAAGGTGATCCGATCACACAGCATATTCGGATGGTTATGATGAAACGTTCTGATGAACCCAGAATTACTGTGCATCAGGCTGATGGTATTTTGCTGAAGCCGATCAAAGCCGCAGAATTACACGTTTTCCTGCCCCACTCCTTGGCTATTCCCAAACCTCTGAAGTTTTTATATTTAAATCATAATCTGGATGATACGGTAATTAATCTGTTGCAGGATTTGGGGCATTGTTTGCTAGAAGCCGATGATTTGCCACAATGCGAAGTGCTATCAAAAATTTGGCAACCAGATTTATTTTTATTGGATGGCGATCACCAACTTCTATTGGTCTATTTGGAAACTATTAGCCAACTTGAAATGTTTTCTAATTTACCGATTTTGATAATCACTCGGGCATCGGTAGCGGAAATTGATTGGCTAAAAAATCGATTTGCAGGTTTAAGTTTGCATGAATGTGCGGGGTTAAATCTAGAGGAGCTAGATACAAATCGGGCTGAAACTTTGTTAGTGCTACATCAGGCAATTGCCAAGGCGATTTATTTTAGAAATTCTCACTTACTGACAAATAGTGTAAATATTGGCAGCATTTAATATTACAAGTATCTTAAAGCGTAATCTTTTAGCTTTTTTGGCAGAAATTTAAAATGCTTAACTTGAATTCCTGTCCACAAGTAGGAAGTGAGTTTGAGCCATTTCGCCGAACATAATTTGTGATAGATCGAGCTAAATTAAAATCGTGTAGGATATTGCCTAGGCAATTTTTTGATTTTTTTTGTAATTTATTTATTAATTGGATGGAGTCAAATTATATTTTGAGATAAAAACGAGATAACCAGTACATAAATTCCTAAACAAGGTCTCATAACTAGATAGGGCTTAAATATGCCTTGCAAATACATAGTCATACTTGTAGTGTGATCATTCTAACTATCATCTGCTTAGCGATCGCCTTAATTTAGATGGCATCAACAGATTGCCTCAAGTTATAGACACTAATTCATACATTGCTAATAAAAAACGTATCGCTAATACCAATAATGATGTGAATATCACCCAGCCAGCATTGGCATTTTTATGATCAGAACTCGCGTTAATGTTTAAGGAGTATCAGCCATCATGAATCAAGAGACTAAGTCCTTAAATACTGGAAGCAATCAGGGGACTGATGTCATGAGAGTTGGGATTATGCATTTTCTCAGCGGCAGTTTGGGTGCTAGAGAGATGCTGGTTAAAGATGCGACATTGATGGCGATCGCAGAAATCAATCAATCTGGGGGAATATTAGGGAAAACGATTGAGCCAGTGGTGTTTGATATGGCTCCTCATGAGCAAAACATCGCTGTACAAGTGAAATACTTCCTTGACGAGTTAGGGATTAGTAATTTATTTGGGGTTTGTACATCGTCAGCGCGTAAAAGTCTGATTCCGATTCTCGAAAAACAGCATGTGCAACTTTGGTATCCCTATGCCTATGAAGGATTAGAGTTTTCTAAAAACGTATTTTATACAGGCGCATGTCCAAATCAAGTTGTGCAGCCAGCAATTACATGGCTGTCCCAAAATAAAGGCGATCGCATTTATATCATTGGGACAGATGGTATTTATTCCCGCACAGTTAACAAAATTATTCGTGCTCAATTAAAACAACAAAATGGCTTGTTGTTGTGTGAAGACTATGTGTCGCGCAATATTTATGATTATCAAGATAGTATCGCCAAAATTAAGAATATTGCCCCTGATATCGTTATTAACACGCTAACTCCCGACAATTCGATCTCCTTTTTGCAACAGTATGCCATTGCTGATATCAAAGCTAGAGATATTCCTGTCCTATCACTCCGCTTGACAGATGTAGAACTTCATCAACTCACTCAAAGTCTGTATCCATCATCACTGGCTGGGCATCTGCTCAGTGCCAATTATTTTCAGGTTTTGGACAGCCCTCAGAATCAAGATTTTTTGCGTAAAACTGCAGTTTGGTTTGATGCAGATAATGGTGCAGTTCCTGTGGTCAACACGCTGATGCAGGCTGCCTATGCTCAGGTTTTTTTGTGGAAGTTGTCTGTTGAAGCGGCACAAACGTTTGATGTGGAAAAAGTACGGCAATCGGTGTATGGTCAAAGTCTTTGGACTCCTGCGGGTAAGATTACGATGGAGCGTAACCATCACATTTCCACGGCTTGTCGCATCGCTGAGGTAACATCGACAGGAAAATTGGAAATTGTATATACCATTGATCCAATTAAGCCACTGCCTTGGTTAGGGGTGGAGGAATTACAATCTAGTACCTCATCTGTAGTAACGGAAATGTTGGCGGAAATTCCCCAAAGTATTCACCAAACTTGGCAACTGGAAAAGGATTCCCAAGAACTAGAATTTACGATCGCTGAGCTACTGGGTAGAGGACAGGGAAAAGGTCGAAACCAGCTTGCACCTGAAATCACTCGTGCCGCGATGTCGAAACTGTTTAAAGCAAATCAGCGTTTGCTCAAGGCACAGGCAGATCTACTCAATGTTGAAGGTGCTTTGCGTGAAGCGAATGAACTTTTAGAGCAACGCATTGAACAGCGCACAATCCAGTTACAGAAAACGATCAAGCGACTCCAAAATGAGGCGGCAGAAAGGCAACAGGCAGAAATACTATTAAGAGAGAGTCAACAACGATTTTCGGCGATCGCGGACAATGTCCCTGGGGTTGTTTATCGAGCAGTGCTGCATCCTAATGGCGAAGTTTCTATGCCCTATATCAGTCCTCGTACTCAGGAGATTTTCGGTATATCCGTAGAAGAATTTTCAGAGCACTTGGAATGGGTCTTTGATATGGCACATCCAGAGGATCGGGCAAAACTGAATGAAATTGTGCATAAATCGGCTGAAGAACTAAGCTTTTTCGAGCATGAATATCGGGTTTCTAGCTTATTTGTAAATGTGAAGTGGGTACGTATCATTTCCCAGCCCCATCGTCATGAAAATGGTGACACAGTTTGGGACGGTGTGATTATTGATATCAGTCATCAGAAACAAATTGAAGACTCACTGCGTACTGCCGAAGAGAAGTATCGCAGTATTTTTGAACATGCGATTGAAGGCATTTTCCAAGCACAGCCCGATGGCTGCTATGTCAATGCTAATCCTGCTCTAGCGAAAATTTATGGCTATGAATCAACTGCTGCACTGCTCACTGGTATAGCTTTGGACGAATATCGCTTATTTGTCGAGCCTGAGCATTATCGAGAATTTCTATATCAGATTGCAACGAATGGCTCGGTAGTCAGTTTTGAAACTTTAGCTTACAAGCGCGATCGCAGCATAATTTGGATTTTGATTAGTGCTAGTGCTAACTATGACGAGGACGGTAATTTAGTTTCCTATGAAGGCATTGTCCAAGATATTACTGAGCGCAAACAATCGGAGCAGGCGCTCAAGGCTGAGCAGGAAAAATCAGAAAATCTACTATTAAATATTTTGCCTAAAGCGATCGTGCATCAGCTTAAGCATGGTGATAGCACGATCGCTTCTAGATCCGATAATGTCACGATTTTATTTGCGGATATAGTGGACTTTACGGAGTTAGCTACTAACGTTTCCCCTAATGAACTGGTCAACAAACTCAATGGTATTTTTTCTTCCTTTGATCGGCTAGCGGATCAGTTAGGTTTAGAGAAAATTAAAACCATCGGTGATGCCTATATGGTGGTGGGTGGATTGCCCACATCGCGACCCGATCATGCTGAAGCGATCGCAGAAATGGCTCTAGCAATGCAAAGAGAAATAGCGAACTTTAAACGTGGTGATGATGGAACTCCTTTCCGTTTACGCATTGGTATTAATACAGGCTCAGTGGTTGCAGGGGTAATTGGTATCCGCAAGTTTATCTATGACCTATGGGGTGATGCTGTAAACCTTGCTAGTCGTATGGAATCTCACGGTTTAGCTGGAGGTATTCAAGTGACAGAGGCAACCTACGAATTACTCAAACACAATTATTCTTTCTGGCATCGTGGCAAGGTATTTATTAAAGGTCGCGGTGAAATGGAAACCTATATGCTGCTCGATAGGAAATCAAAATCTAAACCTCTTGAGCACCCTGCGGAAATGCCAGCAATATTTTTAGAAGAGCCACATTTAGTTACATCTAAGTTCCCATAAAAGAAGAGGGGCAATTTCCCCTCTTCTTTTAAAGTGAGTTCGGAATAATTTGAAACGGGCTTTGAGAGAGGGTTTGCGTAGCAAACCCTCTCTCAAAGCCCAAAAGTAAAAGCCTTGCATAGCAAGGCTTTTACTTTTGGGCTTTTAAAATTTGCCAGATTAACCCGAAATGACTTTCTTTTATGCTTTACAGGGCGTTGGGCTGAACTAAAAAACAGAGAATTTCTAAGCTGCTATTTTTTGCAGCTTGACTTCAAAGCGTTCCCAAGGCTTAGGTTCGATAATTTGAGTAGTAAGGTTATTTGCCGCTAATAGCGATCGCAATGATTCGACATTCCCTTCCGCTTTCAAAAACTTGAGCAGTAACCCACTGTAGCTCAAATCACCACCTGCGGCTGTGGGTAAGATTACTTGAGGCTTTAGCCACTTGGCTATTTGGACAGCACCCTGCTGACCTTTTATGACCGTACCAACCAGAGGCAGCTTTAAATCAATAGTTGGGGTAATTACTACATCGACGGGTGCGAATTCTTGGATGGATTGGGTATGATATCCATGAGGCTCATAGTAAATAGCAGTTCCTGCTACTAAGTCTCGCAAGATATAGCCATTCTCCATTGTGGTGGGGCCAGTCGGAGAACCAATTACTGCTCTGATTTCTAAGAGATGGGGGATACTAAATACTTCGCCATGATTAAGGGCTGTAACTTGCGTATAGCCTAGCTCTTTGACTAATTTTGCTGCACTAGGTGAACCAACGACAGGAATTTGGCGATCAAGTTGTTGCAATGTCGCTGGATGTGCATGATCTTCCAATCCTTGAGATAGCAAAATCAAATCAATATTTTGGGGGATTTCTCTAGGTGTTAGACGATCAGACTTAAAGAACCATTCAGCATTCCCAAACATCAGTGAACCAACTAGCCAAGGATCGAGCAAAATGCGTTTATCTGCAATTTCGATGAGCCATGAATTACTGTCTAGCCATGTTAAATACATAATTCCCTGCGTTATTCTTTGCGTTGGTAACTGTGCTCCTAATATTGTAACGAATTGTTTACAAAGACCGCTATAAAAAACCCGCAGGAGGCATTCTTGCGGGGAGAAATTATGTAGATACGTCGCTAGTAGTTTTAGTATCGTCTGTTGTCCGTTTGTTTGCAGTGATGACACTCACGCCTAACCTGCGATCTTAAAGTCCTCTTTCTGTGACTGTGATCACAACAGTTATAGCCTTTTACGCGCAACTAAAAGTTCAAGAGAAATCTTTGGAATTGTTGCAAAGCAACAATTCCAAAGATTTCTCTTGAACTTTGAACAATGCAAGGTGCTGCATGTGATGAGTTTGACTGTACTAATCGACACTTTTGCAGAGTGACCTTAAACGTATAAGAAATAGTGGCTCTGCTGATATTACTAGATTCTAAAGGAATAAGTCTCAATATAGAAACATCTATTGAGCGGGTGTTTCTCAATCGAGAAAGCTCCAAAGATACCCTTGGCGGCTCCATAAACCGATCCTTGATTAGACTGAAACGCTTAACTTATGCGGCTAAAGATGGGCTATTACCGTAGATTATGTGTTAATCCTGATGAGAGGTAATCACTCAGTGAGCCAACTAGCGGTGTATGGATACAATCATGGCAAAGGTAATCAAAAAAAGAAATCATTGGGCACGGTTTGTGTCGATCGCAATCGGGGCAGCGATATTTGCCGCGTTTACGCCAACGATCGCTCAAGCGATCGACACGACTACATTAGAATCCGTTAGCAAAACTACCACTGAGCTAAGGCTTTCGGTTGATACAAGTTGGGTATTAATTACAGGATTTTTAGTTTTCTTCATGCAATGTGGCTTTGCGATGCTAGAGGCGGGACTAGTGCGGCAAACCTCTGTGGTGAATACGCTTGCTGAAAACTTTGTGGATGCAGCAACTACCCTGTTAGCATGGTGGGCTACGGGCTTTGCGATCGCCTTTGGTACAACTAGCAATGGACTTTGGGGGACTGATGGATTCTTTTTAAGTAATGCATTTAGTATCAATAGCAGTGGGGCGATCGAATATGCAATGGGAGCAAGTGGTTCCAGCGCTCCGATCAGTACATTAACTTTGTTCTTCTTCCAATTTGCTTTTGCCGCAACCTCCAGCACAATCACCACAGGCTCAATGGCAGAGCGTACAGATTTCAAAGGGGACTTAATCTACACCACGATCATGGGCGCAATTATGTATCCCATCGTGGTGCATTGGGTTTGGAATAATGGTGGTTGGTTAAATAAATTGAGCTATCACGATTTTGCTGGTAGCTCCGTTGTCCATACATTAGGAGGTTGGACATCATTAGTCGGAGCCTATTTACTTGGTCCTCGTTCCGATCGCGTTTGGGGGCAAATCCCACCTGCACATAATCTTGGCTATGCCACAATTGGGGCAATGATTTTATGGTTTGGGTGGTATGGATTTAATCCCGGCTCCGCACTGACGATGAGTAATCCTGGACTAGTGAGTCTCGTGGTTGTAAATACCTCTTTAGCGGCGGCGGCTGGGGCAATGTCTGCTTTTCTCTATATCTATTTTCGCTTTCGTCAGTGGCACTTATTTTGTGGCTTGAATGGTTCCCTAGCAGGATTAGTCGCTATTACCGCAGGTTGTGCCTATGTTATGCCTTGGGCAGCAGCTTTGATTGGACTAGTAGCTGGGGTTCTGGTTTTAGTGGTGGTGGACATTATTGAGTGGTTTGAAATTGATGATCCTGTAGGTGCATTTGCTGTGCATGGTTCCTGCGGGATGATGGGAACGATCGCTGTTGGTTTGTTTGGACATCCTGCTCTGACGATTAACAAAAAAGCGGGTTTATTTCTAGGTGGTGGATTTGATGTTCTTGGTGTGCAGCTTGTTGGAGTAGCAGCGATCGCCACTTTTTCCGTGATTTTTGCCTTTTTGATGTTTGGCTCTCTCAATGCTTTAGGTATGCTCCGAGTTCATCCTGAAGCAGATCGAATTGGCATAGATGTCTATGAGCATGGTGCATCTGCTTGGCCAGATGTTTATCCAATTGATGATCTTCAATTTGGCGAAGATGAAGCTGAAGATGATTAAAAATAAAACTTAAAGGGTATTGTTTGGCTCTATCCTTTAAGTTTTGTTTTTAGTGTTTTTCTTAGGTGATTTTGCTAGTATTGTTCGCATAGATTGTACTGATGGCACTAAGACCTAATAATTTAACCTGTTTAGGTTTTATTTAGATTTGCAGGGCATTACTACAGATATTGGCAACATCCATGACTCCTGATTTAGGTTGGCAAAAAGAAACATCTGAAGATCTCTCTCTCTTAGATCCTCAGGTACTAACAGAGCAACTGCATTATTACAAATGGTTGCTTAGTGATTTACTTGCTTTATCTATGTCTTTGTCGAGTACTGATGACTTAAGGACTTTTTTGGAGTTGTCTTTAGAGACTACGCGGAAAATGACGAGGAGTGATGCAGGTAGTATTTATCTGATTGATCGCTCTGCTCCTGTGCATACGGTCTGTTTTGAAGTTTCTCAAAATTCTTCTCAGCCTGATCGCTCATTGGTGAACTTTGCTGTACCACTGAATCAAGACAGCATTGTTGGTTATGTGGCACTGACGGGAGAAACTCTGAACCTTTCGGATGCCCATGATTTACCAGAGAATGCTAGCTACCGCCATCACAAAACCTTTGATTACGATATTGAATATCACACTCGTTCGGTTTTGGCAGTGCCAATGTTTGATTCTCAAAAAAGAACAATTGGTGTATTTCAGTTAATAAATCGTAAAGTTCAGGATATTTCAATTACAAGAGAAAATGTCAAAGAAGTTACGCTTGCCTATTCAGTATTCGATGAAAAATTGTTGCTGGCGATCGCTAGTCAGGTTTCCCTTTATATAGAACGATCTCAACTGCTAGGAAAGGTCTTTAAAACTTAAGCGACGCTGAGTATAAATACTCAAATCTAAATAGCTGTTCTGAAGTAAGTATAAGGAATTCCCATCTTTTCCTATAAGATTGAACATAGGATAAATTATTCGATATTTATACGGAGTTATTTTATTTATGCTCACTTTAAAAATAGTGGTCTACATCACTGTCATATTCTTCATCAGTTTGTTTGTGTTTGGATTCCTTAATAGCGATCCTTCCCGTAATCCTGGTAACAGAGACCTCGAATAATAGTGGTAAACACCTCCAATGCTAGCTCTGCTAAAGCTCAACCTGTACATCGTTCTAACAGTAATGATTGGCGATTGCTGTTGAGTTTATTGCCCTATGCAAAACAAAATTCTCAAAAGCTGACCATATCGCTATTTTTGCTTGTACCTTTGTCGATTGCTAGTGCGGTGCAGCCTATTCTTGTGCAGCAGGCGATCGATGGTCCAATCAAGAATGGCGATTTGTTTGGTTTGCGCTGGATTTGTGTGGTTATTTTGCTAACAATTGCAGTGAGACTCATGTTTCAGGCATGGCAGGGCTACTTGGTGCAAGAGGTTGGACAAAAAATTACAGCGGATATCCGCCGAGATTTATTTCAGCACGTTACCTCGCTCTCGACTAGTTTCTTTGACCGTACTCCTGTTGGCAAACTGATTACGCGCTTGACTAGTGATGTTGAGGCGTTAGGTGATGTATTTGCAACTGGTGCTGTCGGTGTACTTAGTGATTTGGCGGCGATCGCTACCATTGCGGTGTTTATGTTTTTGCTGCGGTGGGATTTAGCCTTACTGCTACTGGCGATGGTCTTACCTGTTACGGCTCTAATCGTTTATTTTCAGTACGAGTATCGCAAGGCAAATTTTAAAGCACGCGAGCGTCTATCTGAACTAAACTCGATTCTTCAAGAAAATATTATTGGCGCGAATATTGTTCAGTTATTTCGCCGCGAAAAGTTTAACTCTGACCAACATCTCAAGGTCAATCAGCAATATGTTGCTGAGGTCAATCGCACGGTTTTTCATGATTCGGCTGTGTCGGCGACGCTGGAATGGATCGCTCTAGTGGCGATCGCGGGTGTACTTTGGCTCGGTGGTGGGCAAATTGTGCAAAACAATCTCACCTTTGGTGAACTCTCAGCATTTGTCCTGTTTTCACAGCGTCTCTTTGATCCGATTCGTCAATTAGCCGAAAAATTCACCACAATTCAAGCAGGATTTACTGCCGTTGAACGCATCAATGTGATTCTCCAAGAACCCATCGAAATACGCGATCCTGAACATCCTAAATCTTTGCCCCTTGATGGTTTGGGTGAAATCTGCTTTGACCATGTTTGGTTTGGTTACAAGCCCGATGAATATGTGCTCAGGGATGTAAATTTCACTTTGAAAGCTGGTGAAAAAATTGCCCTAGTGGGACCAACTGGGGCAGGCAAAAGCTCAATCATTCGCTTACTTACCCGTCTGTACGAGCCGACTAAGGGACGCATCTTAATCGACGGCATTGATATTCGTGAAATCACCCAAGCGGAGTTGCGGCGCTATGTTGGTGTGATCTTACAGGATGCCTTTTTGTTCTCTGGGGATATTAAAGAAAATATTACGCTTGGTGAGGACTATGCGATCGAGCAGATGATTGAAGCTGCCGAGTTGATGAATGTCGATCGCTTTATCCAAGAGTTGCCAGATGCCTATGCAACGCAGGTTCGCGAACGAGGGACAAATCTTTCGGGTGGGCAAAAGCAATTACTTGCATTTGCCAGAGCCGCCATCCGCGATCCACGCATTTTAATTCTCGATGAGGCAACGGCGAGCCTTGATGTCAGCACCGAGTTTTTAATTCAACAGGCGTTAGATCGTTTGTTGCGCGATCGCACCACGATTATCATTGCCCACCGTTTATCGACGATCCGCAATGTGGATCGCATTCTAGTCCTCAAGCAAGGTGAAGTCATCGAATCTGGCAATCACGATCAACTAATCTCTAAAAATGGTTTATACGCCAGTCTCTATCAATTGGAAATGATGGCAACCCATTAAAAAAGCGCGAGTTCGGGATAACTTGAAATGGTCTTTGATAAAGGGTTGACTACGCCAACCCTTTATCAAAGACCAAAAGTAAAAGCCTTGCATAGCAAGGCTTTTACTTTTGGTCTTTTAAAATTTGCCAGCTTCGTGTGAAAAATCGTTAAAAAAGTGGAGCATAGCTCCGCTTTTTTAACGATTTTTCATGACTCTTTCGATGTCACGTTTATCATCACGCTTTTTCATATCGTCGCGCTTATCGTGGAGTTTCTTTTGTCTTACTAAGGCTAAATCAACCTTGATCCAGCCATCCTTTTGATAGACCTTGAGTGGTACGAGCGTTAAGCCCTTTTGTTGTACTGCCACGATCAACTTACGGATTTCGTCCTTATGCATTAATAGCCGACGGGTGCGGGTTGGCTCATGATTAAAGTACAAACTGGTGGTGTGGTGTGGGGCAATATACATATTTAGCAGCATAATCTGCCCCTTGCGGACAATGCCGTAAGCGTCTCTTAAATTTCCTTTTCCTGCTTTGATGGATTTAACTTCAGTACCAAGTAACTCGATCCCTGCTTCGTGGGTTTCGAGAATTTCGTAATTAAATCTAGCTTGCCGATTCTCGGCGAGAACACGATAATAATTTGCCATTTATTCCCATTACAGACTGTCTAATATCCCGAAATTTCTAATAGCTTCCATTCTGTGCTGTCACTGAATGCTTTAGAAACGCGATCGGAGATGCCTTGACAGTGATTATTAACGCGCAGTGGTAATTCGGCGTTTTTGGTAACGCTAGTCAATTTTGCTTGATTGCCTTCGATTTCAGAGCGATGGATCAAAACTTCTACGGTCACGATTTTGGCGTGAGAAGTGGTTTCTGTCTCTTGGGCAATTACATAGTCGTCGGTTTCATAGGTAATTACCAAGCCACAGGATTCCAACGTTTTGATAATCGTTGAATGCAAATTTTCGGGAGCGATTTCAACTAAGAAATGTTGAGTGTATCTAGCCATAAATCATCAAAACAACTGGTTCGGCTAGCAGTTTACTAGTCCTTGTCTACAAACCGTTTCTAAACGCTATATGTCTATTCTAGGCTATGTCATTTAGGACATAAGCATTTTAAGTGATATAGACATTACAGCCTAACCATCATAAACCAACGTGTACTTGTATTGTTTAAGGATATGGGGCTAAAGCGAGTGCGAGATAATTTACAACTGGCTTTAGGAGAGGGTTGATATCGTAAATCCTCTCCTAAAGCCGAGAACTAAAATCCTTGCGATGTGGAATATCCTTCCATTGGTGCACTCTTCCACAAACCATTTAGGATTGCTATATTTATTGGAAAATTTGGAGTGAGCGAGCATGATTGGTCAATTACTAGATGGACGCTATCGCATTGCTAGCAAATTAGGTGAGGGGGGCTTTGGGCATACATACTTAGCCCATGATACGCGCATACCCAATGAGCCACTTTGTGTGGTCAAGCACCTGAAGCCTGCTAGTGACGATCGCGAATATCTCAAAGTCGCCAATCGCTTATTTACCAGTGAGGCGCAAGTCCTTGCTAAGTTAGGCGATCATGATCGCATTCCGCGCTTACTTGCCTATTTTGAGCAGGCTGGAGAATTTTACTTAGTAGAAGAATTTGTCGAGGGGAGATCGCTAGAATTGGAATTAGTACGCGGCTATCGCATGGGTGAAGCCCAAGTAATTCAAATATTAGATGATTTATTAAGTATTTTGGAATATACCCATGCTCAAGGGGTAATTCACCGAGATCTGAAGCCAGATAATATTATTCGCCGTAAATCTGACGGTAAATTGGTACTGATTGATTTTGGTGCGATTAAACAGGTACAAAATCAGATGGCGCAGGAGGGACAAACCGTTGCCACAGTGGCGATCGGTACTCTAGGTTATATGCCCAGTGAGCAAGCCCAAGGCAAGCCGCGCCCTAGTAGTGATTTATATGCGATCGGTGTAATTGGCATTCAGGCGCTCACTGGTTTGCAGCCCCGTGAATTGCAAGAGGACTATCAAACGGGGGAATTAATCTGGCAGCATCTTGTACCCAATAAAACAGGGTTAGTTGATGTATTAACCAAGATGACCCGCTATCACTACAAAGATCGCTATGAATCGGCGGCGGAGATTCGCAAAGTGCTAGCAAATTTGGGATCACATCATTTACCAACCCATCAATCAGTGCAGTCTGCCAATGGTATTCAGTCTACGATTGTGAGTACTAATAGTGGCAATGATTTAGGTACTGAGGTTTTGCCTAAGGTTCCGCCGACACAGCCCCATAATCCTGCGATCGCTCAATCGCCAATGCCATCAATTCAACCTTTCGTCCAGCCATTACCTGCGCCGACTACGCCATTACCACCACCCACTACTCCCGTTAATCGCTATCCTGCTCCCTCCGAAAATACTCCACAGCATACAGTACAGGTATCTGCACCCTATCAAACTAGTGACAATAAAGGTAGTAATAAGGGCTTATGGATTGCGGTTTGGGTTGCTGCATTTGCTACTGCGATCGCGATCGGTGCAGTGATGGCAACTCGTAATGGCTCTAATACCTTGATTCCTGTTGCCAATAACTCAACTAATAAGCCGACGGTAACGCCCAGCCCGAATTCTCCAACTGTTGCTAGTCCCTCAACACCTACTGAGGCTGCTAGTCCTACCTCTACTCCTAAAGCTTCTTCCTCTGCTACGGTTAGCCCTACCGCTACACCTACTAATAAGCCAACGCAAACGGCGATCGCGCCTTTATCGGAGTCGGAAGCAGTTGATCTTGTGAATAATTTAGTCGCAGCTAAAAATCAAATGTTTGCCCCACCATTTGATCGCCAGCTATTAGCGGAACTCACTACGGGAGAAGCCTATGAAAAACGCAAAGGTTCGATTGACTGGTTGCAAAGTAATAATGCTTTTTATAGCTATGGTGACTTTAAGGTAAGCCGAGCAGGATCCTTTGGAATTCAAGATAATCAGGCAAATGTCACGGTCGAAATTTTTGAAAGTCCCACCCTTTATGTCAATGGCAAAATTGATCGATCGCAGTCGCAGCCATCAAGGGGGCGATATATTTGCCAACTCAAATTTGAGGATGGCAAATGGAAAATTGCCAACTTAACTAAGGTGGACTAATACCAAAGATAACTGTGATGCAATTTATCATAGCTATCTTGAACGCGATTTCGGAATAATTTGAAACTAGCTTTTATAAAGGGTTTGCGTAGCAAATTATAAAAGATCAAAAGTAAAAGCCTTGCTATGCAAGGCTTTTACTTTTGATCTTTTATAATTTGCTAGCTTAAACCGATTTGCCCACCGAAGGTGGGCAAATAACCCCTGCTTGAAAAGCGCTATATCATAGATTTATTGAGATGTATTGCATTTGATAAGTATTTGGGTAATGTTTGGCATAGCTCAAATTTTAGAGACCTATAGTTGAATTATGGTGATGTTTTGAAGCCATTGAGCAACAAAAACATTACAACACGGGACTAATTACTCAAACTAGGACTCAATAAACTGAAGAGAGGATTGTATGTCCACACCAGAATCAGAATTTTCACATTCAGAATTACCTTATAAAGCGGGGCGCGCTGAGCAAGTTGGTGCAAGCCTTGCCACAGCTAAAATTGCAGGTAATCTTGCCCTTGCCTCTAGTATTACGATCGCCCTACTTGTGGGCATTGTATTTTCCCTAGTCACAGCAACAATTTTTATCGTCAACAGTCCCAATCCGATCCTTGGATTTGGCGTTGCGGTAATTGTCACGATTGTAGTTAATGCGATCATCTTCTTTGTATCGCCTTGGATCATGGACTTGACTCAAGGCTGGCTCTATCACACCCGATGGGTCAAGATTGAAGAAATTGAACGCCTCAGTCCTGAATCAGCTCGCACTATTCAACGTGTTTGCAATCTCAAAAAGATTACTCAGCCACGTTTGGGGATTATTGACGATAATAATCCGACTGCTTTTACCTATGGGGCTTTGCCTAATAGCGCTCGTCTAGTGGTTAGCTCAGGTTTATTCAAATATCTCGATGATGACGAAGCCGCCACTGTCTATGCCCATGAACTAGGACATATCGTGCATTGGGACTTTGCCGTGATGACCGTTGCATCGACATTAGTGCAAATTACTTATTTGCTCTATGTCACCATTCGCGAAATTGGCAAAAAGGTCAATGATGAACGTGTCGAAAATGCTGCGATGGTCACTGCCTTCATTGCCTATGGCTTTTATATCGTCGGTACATATTTGCTGCTCTATCTATCGCGCACTAGAGAATATTTTGCTGACCATTTCGCCGCCGAGCAAACTGGCAATCCTAATGCTTTGTCGCGCGCTTTGGTGAAAATTGCCTATGGCATCGTCCAAGAAACTGAAAAATCAACGGAGCCAAGTCGTTTGATGCAGGGTACTCGCGCCCTTGGTATCTATGATGCTAAGGCAGCAGCTTCTACTGGTACTGCCTATCAAATTTCGTCTTCTCCAGAAAAAATCGGTCGTCTCTTCCTTTGGGATTTGTTTAATCCTTGGGGTTGGTGGATGGAGCTAAACTCGACCCATCCGCTCACGGGCAAGCGAGTTCGTGCTCTCAGTAACTATGCTGAGCAGCTTGGGTTAGATATGGAGTTTGATATGGGGCGTGTGGTTGCCGAAGGTAAACGTCTCGACAAAAAACGCCTTTATGGTACGTTCTATCAAGATGTTCTGCTCTATGGTGCAGAATTCATTGCGATTGTCCTTGGTTTAGCGATTGGTGCAGTGCTATTTAAGAGTATTGGTGGCTTAAAAGCATTTGTGGCGATTCCATTGTTATTGCTAGGTGCAGTAATGATCTTTAAGCGATCGGTCATGTATCCCAGTTCCCAAAATGCTTCAGCAACTGATGTAATTACTCTAATGTCCGATGCCTATGCTAGTCCTCTTCGTGGTCAACCTGTTCAATTGGAAGGAACTCTGATCGGTCGTGGCGATGCAGGTTATGTATTTGGCTCTGATCTGAAGTTACAGGACAAATCAGGGATGATGTATCTGCTCTATGCATCCCGTTGGGGTCCTTTGGGTAATTTCTTCTTTGGTATGAAGCGGGTACAGGGTTTGATTGGAATGGAAACCACTGCTAAGGGTTGGTTCCGTCGAGGTGTTGCCTCTTGGATGGATTTAGAACTTCTATCCACGAAAAACGGGAACAAGGTATCTAGTCATCCCGCTTTTTGGGGACTAGTCTGGTCAATCATCTTTTTAGCGATCGGGGCATTGCTATTTCTTGCTAAGTAGCTCGTTACAAACTCAGATTGTTTAGTCACCTGCGTAGCAAGGGAAGAAAACAAAGAGAGGCGGCGCATTGCGCCGCCTCTCTTTGTTTAGGCAAAACGATGTTTGGCATAGATTGCAACACTAGTAATGCAGAGTAAAGGTGTTAACCAATCACCCCACATGACATATAAAGTTTTGGTATCGCGCAAATAAACCGTTTCTAAGTGGGTTTCATAGGTATTCACATCCGATAGCCAAACCGTGCGCCCATTGGGATCGACAAAGCCTGAATAGCCTGTATTAGTTGCCCTCACAGCCCAGCGATCGCTTTCGATCGCTCTTGCCACATCTTGAGCATGGTGTTGTGCTGACATATAGGAAGCGAAATGAGCATTATTAGATGCTGAGAGAATTAAACGACCACCTGCGGCAGTTTGAAAACGGAAGGTTGCGGGATAAGCAGATTCATAACAAATGCCAACGATAAAACGTCCCCAAGGTGTATCGACTAGTTGTTCGCTGGAACCTGCTTCTACTTCGCCACGTAATGGGGATAGACGCTTGATTAAACTTCCTAAAATTGGTTTAAAAGGAATATATTCACCAATAGGAACGAGTCTCACCTTGTCGTATTGACCGAGTATTTTGTTGGAACCATCAATCAGAAAAAGGCTATTCGTATAGTTATTTGGATCTTCAGTATTAGGATTGCGCGTTTTGCCAAAGCCTCCTAACCAAACGGGAACTCGATATTTCTCAACTACTTGATCGAAAGGTTCTCGTCTGGCATCGTAATTTGGATAGAGAAAAGAAATTGCTGTTTCAGGAGTGACGATCATTTCTGCGCCCGACTGCGCCAGTTTCTCATAGCCTTTAGTGTAATTATTAACGGCGATTTCCCATCCTTTCGGCTTTACTGTTAGTGCATTAGGGAAGTTACCTTGAATGATGCCTGCTTTAATTGCTTGACCGTTGGTGCTGCTCATGCGATCGCTTTGCATTTCCCATGCGCCATAGCTCACCATTGCTAATAACATCACAATTGCGGCGATCGCATAGCGCCATTGCTTAGCCCAATTTAGTAAAACTATGGACTGCTTTTGTTGGTTCCATAACGGTTGGCGATCGCGCCAAGGTTTATGTAATAGGGTTTCTGCTAATAATCCATTAATTACCACAATTGCGGAAGTCATCGTCTGTTGTCCAGAGAGTCGGCTAATTTGGAGCAACAGTAAATCATGGGGACTCTGGGTATAGCCCAAGGCTGTCCAATAAAGGGGACCCCAACTCCAGACAATTTCCAGACCACTAAAAATCGCGCAAGCAATAATGATTCGACTGAGAACATTTAATTTTTGTGTGAATAAAGACATACCGCCTGCCCATAGTCCTGACAATACGGCTCCCCATCCTGTAATCAATATCCAAACTAATGCCGCAATCCAAAAGCTAGTCCACCAAGGTACGCCCATCCATTCCATTGGATGCACTGATGTAATCCAAAATAACGCCATGCCGTGATAGCAAAATCCCCATACTGCTCCCATGGCGATCGCGCCTTTGACCTTTAGCTTCTGAGCCAGCATCCAGAGAGGAATGAGTGCAATCCATGCTAGCCACCATTGACTAAAGGGATCGGGCGTAAGTCCCATGAGTACACCACCAAGGGCAGCAAATAGAATGTTTTGCAAATTTCTCATAGGAACTAGTTGTTAGGTGCTGAATTGTTTTTGAGGATGATGTTGTCGGGGAGTAGTTTTAGGATTTAGCTTTGCACTGATTTATCTTGCCCAACCAACTAAGTATGAATATTAGCCTTATCAATGTGATAAGGCTTAATTTTTCTTACCCTAATTTTGGGTTCATTGATTATATTAATTATTGATATAGCGTTCACCAGTCTAGTGAAGTACAGGTTTGTTTAGTACAGATAAATTTTGAGAAAGAGAAAAGCGCTGTATAGCTGTCGTCACTGATGTTAGGACAAAATCAAAACCCAAGAAAAGAAAGGCGGCGCATCGCGCTGCCTTTCTTTTCTTGGGTTTGATGTCCTGATACACTTGGCTTGGCACAATTAAAGATAAAACTACAAAACCTTTGATGAAAGCCCAGTGTGTGCTACAAGATTTGGCTGCGCCTAGCTAATTACAGCAATTTTCGATCAAACGAACCACAAGATATTTTTGAAAGGTTTGCTTCGCAAACCTTTCAAAAATATCTTGGTTTGGTTTTGAGCACAAAGCGCTGTAGAGTATTTTGCAAATGCTTATATTTCTTCATTTTCTTAAGAGATGATGTTAGACAAAAAGTTTATAAGAGCATTTTTAAGAAGTTAACGCACACAAAGTTTTCGGATAAAGCTAAACTTCTCAAATATAGTCTAAGTACAAGTACTCAATTTGCTAATCATCAGGATTTACTCATTTTGCTTAATTATAATATTGAACATACTTAAGTAGTTGGGCACAATTAAATATAAAAACCTAAAAGCTGTGGCGCATGCGCAGCAAGCGCCACAGCTTTTAGGTTCTATTTTTTAATTATGCCTAGCTACTTACAAAGAGAAGAGCAACTGATTTTTAAATCCTAAATGAATAGTCAATCTCATAAAACAGTTTTAATTATTGATGATGAAGATTACATGCGAGATATCGTCCAAACTTGCTTAGAGGTTTTTGGTGAATGTATGACTATCACTGCTGAGTCTGGCGTAAAGGGACTGGAAATAGCAGCTCAGTTACAACCTGATGTAATTATTTTAGATGTGATGATGCCAGATATGCATGGATTAGCGTTTCTCGAAAAATTACAAGCTAATCCTTTAATAGCCAATATTCCCGTTGTTTTATTGACTGCTTGCTCTAATTTAACAGAGCCACAGGCGATCGCCAAATTTAAAGTAAAAGGCACAATACCTAAGCCCTTTCAACCAGAAACTATTTTTTCTCAGCTCTCGCAAATATTAAATTGGGAATAGAAAATGAGAGGAATATGGAAACTGATCATTGCCATATTAAAAATATGACTTACGCATTGAGTGGATGTAGCGTGGGCAAAGCCTGCACCACATCTATCCAAAACCCAATAAATTCGTTAGCATTGCGTAAGTCCTCAAAATTTTGTTTTAGTTGTTTTTGGATTTTACCGTGATTTTTAATAAAGCTTTAGCAGCTTGTGAGGAGCTAATGGAATTCAAACTATCAAAATTGACAGATTGGACAAGATCTAAGCGTTGTGGAGAAATTTGCCATTTCGATGCTAAATTAGCCGCGATCGCTTGAAATCGCGATTTGGTTAAATCATTATTTTCTTGACTCCGTAAGCTGATCACCACTGATAAATTTAGTTGTGGATAACGCTGGAGCAATTTCCCAATCTGATCAAGATTGCCATTGGTATTGCTTGGAAGTGTGGCGCTATTTTCATCAAAGATAATTTCACTAGCTGGACTGATATAGTCAAAACTGACCTTGGTATCGCCCACCCCTAGGCGTTTCTGGAGATCCTGCAATACTAAGGCTTGAGCATCTTCACTGATCGGGCGATCGCTTAAATAGGCAATATTAATGAGAAAAGCTTGCGAGTTGCTAATAGTAACTAAATAGTCCACTAATTGCATATTAGGAGGCAAAGATACATCAGCGATCTCCTTATTTAGAGATTTTAAAATATCCATCTGTAATTCATTGATGCTAGGAGGTGTGGGCGCAGATGGCTGGGTTACTTCTTCTTTCTTTGCCAAAAGTTCATTGGAAGCTGTAGGAATTTCTGTCAATGTGAATTGGATTTGTTGAGGATATTTATCTAATTTGCTAGCAAGATATTTCACATATTGTTCTTTTTCAGCATCAGAATATAGTTTACTAGTGAAGACATTTAACTTGACGGTAACTAATTTATCCTTTTCGCTAATGGATAACCGTTCAATCGATGAACGGAGTTGAGCATTCGGAAAATTACTAAATTTTTCTTGCCAAACACTAATGGCATTGCGGCGTAAAGAATTTTGTCGTTGTTTAAGAGATATTTCTTCACCCAATTTGGAAAAGGAACTGCTAAGAGGAACTAAAAGTGCCAATATTGCTAAAAATCCTACTAGCAAGCGACTGGGTAAACTCCCAATTGGGCGCAACTTGCTTAAAAATCCATAACTACCTAAAAAGTTCTGTACTGCTAAGCTTTCGCGATCGCTAGATTCCCATAACTTTACCCTTTGTTGGACTGTTTCTGTATCAATATGTAGTCCTAGAAAGACTAATGCAGAAGCGAAGGCGATCGCCACAAGATTAGTCAAAAACAATAAGCCGCCGCCTCGAGAAATCTGCAATCCTTCAGCCAAGTTGAGGCTAAAGCCCATACCGATGCCAAAGCCCACTACGCATAGGGGTGGCATGAGGGCAACAGCGATCGATACTCCTGGAATTGAAGTAATTACGCCTTTGATGGGTCGGCAGGTGGCGATCGCGCCAATGGCTCCTGAAAAGAGAGCAATGGCTAAGTCCAAAGTATTAGGAGTAGTTCTCGCCAAAATTTCGCTAGTTGCTTCCTTAAATGGCAAGATAAAAATTAGTAAAACGGCAAAGCTAATGGCGACTGAGCAGCTAAGTGTGAGATTGGCGATCGCTCTGACTAACAATACAAAGTCACCTGTCGCCAAAGCTAAACCCAATGACAAAATCGGTCCCATCAGAGGTGAAATTAACATTGCCCCGATAATTACCGCAGGACTACTTAATACCAACCCAATTGTGGCAATTCCCGCCGCAAAAATTAACTGAAACCAATAAGCGGCATCCGTTAAAGTTGCCGCTTGGGAAATTTCTAAATAGACTTCAGTTTTGCGATCTTCATTTACTCCCATTTGTGTGGCAAGCCAATCCCGACAGAGCCCCCATATAGAAGTATTCTTTGCCATGTTTTTGAATGGTACTAAGTAGATAAGGAGAGAAAGCTCAAAGTACCGCCTCTCCTTGACCATTATAAGTCTAGGACAGTTAATCCTGATTCACAAAAATGTGACAACACTGACTCCCAATGAACATTAAAAACTTTTCTATGATTTTTCTTCGTCCTTTCCTTTACAGCCTATTGAGGTTTTGAGTAGTGCAGAGAAATTTTTGAAAGCGCCGCTCCGCCGCGCTTTCAAAAATTTCTCTGGGTTTTCAGTAAGCGCAAAGCGCTGTAAGTAGTTAGGCATAATTAAACCTAAAATCCAAATAGCTGTTTCAGCGATGCGTACGAAACAACAATTGGGGTTTGGTTTATAACTAGGCTGATCTACTTAGTATGGAATCATTAAAAAACGCTAAAACAACGCTTTATAGGAAAACTTAGATATGGATTTTAGTGCAGCCTTACCGATTTTTGCGATTACCCTACGGGAGGGAGTCGAAGCTGCCCTTGTAGTGGGAATTGTGATGGCATATCTTAAAAAGGTTGATCGCAGTTCACTCAATCCTTGGGTATTTGGTGGTATTGGTATAGGAATATTAGCGAGTTTTATTGTAGGAATATTCCTCAATTGGTTTGTAAAACAGGTGGAAAATACTGAACCAATGCAGGCGGCTTTTTATGGGCAATTGTGGCAGGGCGTTTTAGGAATTACCGCGATCGCCATGTTGAGTTGGATGTTAGTCTGGATGACCGAAAATGCCAAAGCCCTCAAGGGAGAAATTGAGGGGCAAATTGGTAAAGCGATCGCTAATAAAAAAAGTGCAGGTTGGGCGGTATTTATCCTGATTTTAATTGCAGTATTACGAGAAGGATTTGAGGTCGTGATCTTTATTTCAGCAAAGCTGCAAGGTGGGCTTGTCCCAATTGTCGGCGCGATCGCAGGTTTATTTGGTGCAGTAGCGATCGGGATTGCCCTCTTTCAATTTGGAATTCGCATTAATCTCCAAGTATTTTTTCAAGCAATGGGAATTTTTCTTCTCCTCATCGTTGCAGGCTTAGTAGTCAGCGCGATCGGGCATCTCGATAAAGCTGTAGCAGCCTATGGAGAACTAACACAAACTTCTATTTGTTTACCTGCTGCTTCGGCTACGGAAATGAGTTCTTGTTTGCTGGGTGGTTTAGTTTGGGATGTCCATGATATTTTCCCTGACACTCAATTCCCAGCCATTCTACTCAAAGCAATGTTTGGCTTTCGCGATCGCCTATTTCTGGGACAAGCGATCGGTTATTTCACGTTCTTAATCTCTGCGGGTATCCTTTATTTCCAGAGCCTCAAAGGGAAGTCTATTATTAAACAGCAAGGTTAATTACATCTCTTGCTCCATACTAAACCAGAAAATTTTGAAAGGTTTGCTTTGTAAACCTTTCAAAATTTTCTGGTTCAATCTACTTTAAATTTATTTCGCAATTGACTACTGAGTGCATCGATCGCAGTTACAACAACTAATAAAACCAACATCATTGTTGTGGCTTTGTTGTATTCAAATCCGCGAATATAACTGACTAGCTCAAAGCCAATTCCCCCTGCACCGACTACTCCTAAAACAGAGGCAGCGCGAATATTGTACTCAAACATATAAAGCGTATAGCCAAGGCAGAGTGGCAAAACTTGAGGCATTACTCCATATTGAGCAATTTGCCACCATGAAGCACGGCTAACTTGCAAAGCTTCAAGCGATCGCTGATCCACAGATTCGATCGCCTCTTGATAGAACTTCGCTAAATAGCCAATTGTATAAATTCCTAAGGCTAAAGTTCCTGCGGGTGCGCCTAAGCCTGTTGCTGCTACAAAAAATAGTCCCAAAATAATCGATGGAACAGAACGGACAGCATTTTGGACAAGGTTCGCTAACCATCGTAACCAAATAGGTGATAGATTTCGAGCAGATAAGAGTGCTAAAGGAATTGAGAGAATCGCCCCAATTGTCGTTCCCCAGAGAGACATTTGCACAGTCTCAATTAGCGCCTTAATTGCTACATCTAAAATACTGAAATCAGGCGGTAGCAGACGCGACAGAAAATCTGTCATATAGGGCAGACTGGTTTTGATTAATTCAGGATTAACTTTTAGTCCATTCAATGACCAGATATAAGCCCATACTAAACCAATAACTACCAAAACCCTAACCAACCAGACATTGTATTGGCTTGAGGTGATTTTAGAAATAGTAGGGTGAATCCGATCAGTAAATTTCATTAGGCGGCGCTAGCGGACTGCAATTGGGACAGATTTTGCAATCTCGCAAACTGTCTTTCAATATTTTGACAGTCCCCATCATACCAGACCTTCCCTGCATCAAGAATGATCGCTCTCTGCGCGTACTGAGCCGCAAGCGCAAGATCATGCAACACTACTACCACCGTCAACCCCCGACTGTGCATTTCGGCAAGGGAATCCATCACTTGATTAATGCCTGAAACATCTAAGCCAGTAGTGGGTTCATCAGCTAGCAAAATATGGGGTGATTGAATTAAAGTGCGGGCGATCGCTACCCTTTGGCGTTGACCACCACTTAATTGTCTTGCTTTTTGATAGATTTGCTCTTGTAGTCCCATTTTCTGTAATAGCTGCATAGCAACACGGCGATCGCTTTTGGGGAATCCCCATAAACTCTGCCATGTAGTTAGTTCTCCTAAACAGCCACAGAGAACATTATCTAGACAAGAAAGCTGCTCGACTAAAGCACCACCTTGAAAGAGGAATCCAATATTTTTACGCACTTCGCCAATATGTCTTTGCTCAACCGATGTTCCGCATATTTGAATTTCTCCTTGCTGAAGTGGCACTAGACCAACTAGAGAGCGCAATAGAGTCGATTTGCCCGCACCATTCATTCCTAATAAAGCAACAAATTCCCCATGATTGACTTGCACATCAATTCCATTGAGAATTGGACGTTGCAAAGTAGATTGATATTCTGTGCGAATATTGTGGCAAGCGATCGCAGGCAAGTTTCTATCTGATAATGGTTCCATACATTTAAAGTCACATTTAAGCTTAATGATTAGCAATGAAGTGTCACAACCTGTACGACAATTCATTGCTAAATTTGGTGTTCTACCGATGCATTAGGGTTTTAGTCCCGCCCGTTGAATTGCAGTCCGCATTGGCGCTAAGTGGGTTTCATGATCCACCTTCACGAGTTGCGTAGAATTGTACATACTACGGAATAGCTCATTATTCGCAGGTTCATTCAGCTTTAAAAAAGCAGTAATTAACTTTTCGCGAACATCCGTAGGCACACTATCATCAATGGAAATTCCATGAGCAGGCACATTAGAAACAGCGTGGAGAACTCTGAGCTTCTTGCCCTCTTCCGCCGTAATCCAAGGTGGCAGCAATGCATATTCGGAAACTACAGCGACATCCGCTTGATCACGCAATACAGCTTGCAGGGCACTACTGTAGCCGTCTCCATAGGTCACTTTCCCAAAAAACTGCTCTAAGCGATCGGGACCATCAACAAACTTCAAGCCCACTAATTCACTCACAGGGAAAATAAAGCCTGAGCCAGAGGAACGAGAAGTGAAAGCCATCCGCTTACCACGCAATTGCTCCAAATTTTTCTGTGGATCTGGCAAGGTTTTGAGAGGACTATCTTCAGGAACGACAAATACAGATTTGTAGGTTTTTCCCCCTGAATAGTCTTCACGGACTTCTGCGAGGTACATCTTTGCCCCCGCTAAATCTTCTGCTTTGAGGGCAGCACGACCACTCACAAAAGCAACATTTGCCCGATTAGCTCTGAGTGCCTCCACTGATGCAGTTTCGTCACCAATTACCCCCTTGACAGGTATGCCAATTTCCTTGGATAAGATGCTAGAAACTTGGTCAACCTTGCTTTGTAGTTCCTTAGTATCACGACGAGTAGCAAAGGCGATCGTGATTTCTTTGAGTGGTGCTTGGCTTGCTGCTGTTGACTTAGTTTGACTATCTTTAGGTGTCTCCTTATCCGCAGTCTTGGTTACTGCTTGATTGGACTGAGGTGTAGTCGGCTGATTGTCACTGCAAGCAGTCAAACCAACTAAAGTGAAGCATCCTAAGGCTACAAATAAACTAACAGGTGTAGATAAAGCTTTGGGCATTAATTTTTGAGACGACAATCGATGCATTAAAAAGAATTACTCGCAATAACTATTGAAATTAGCTTAAACCTATTTGAGAATTAAAGTCAATAACTTGGGAGCATATTTTCATGATGGTAACTATCTATATTTGCTGAAACCCTTGTATAACAGAGATATTAGCGAGTAATAGCTAATCCATAATTATATTTTAGTAAGAAGTATTTTATATAAAGGGTAATATCTATTCTTTAAATTTTTAGTTTTACTGGGTTGCGATAAAATAAAAATCAATCGACAAAATCCTCAAAAACTGCCATGTCCGACACCCATATTCCTGAAGGTAAAGAGCGCGAAGTTAGATCTATAGGTGGGGCAGCCATCGATGGCACACCGATCGCTTATATTATTGTCCTTGCAGCTGTCACTACCGTTTTAGCCTTTATTCCCTTTTCTATTACCCTTGGCTCTGGGAAAGGTATTCCTCTCAGCCAAAGTATTTATCCCCTTTTAGGTTGGGTACTCGGTCCTTTGGCAGGTGCTTTAGCTAGTGGGATTGGCACTTTTATTGGTATCTTCCTTGCCCCTCATACCGCAGGTAGCGTCCCAGCGATCGCGATTTGGGGGGCTGTGATTGCTAGTTTTGCCGCAGGCTCTATGGGCGCAAATCGCAGTCGGCAGTTTTGGTTCTTAGTCTTAACGGTTTTATTTGGCTTAGAGTTAACTGCCTATGCCTATTTAGCGATCGCCCGTAATGGTATTCCGATCAATACATTCATTTTCGGCGCTTTCATCGATTGGTCAGCCATACTATTATTTTTGCTACCAACGCGGAGTTTATTTACCAATCTCATTAGTAGCAATAGTTTGATTAAAGTTGCGATCGGTATATTTGGTGGTACTTGGACAATATGTGGACTTGCACACCTCAGCCAAGTTCCATTTACCTATTATCTCTTTAACTGGCCAGAACCAATTTGGAATGCACTCATTCCTATTATTCCTGTAGAGAATGCGATGCGTGGTTTGTCGGGTGCGGTAATTGGTACGGGTGTAATTTCAGGATTGAGAGCTATTAATTTAGTGAAACCGAAGGAAGCTATTTATTAGAAATTTGTGATTGCACAAGAGATTAGGGGCTTGACAAGAAAAAAGTACCACCGAGTTTGGATGGCTTCGACTTCGCTCAGCCAACGTTGGCTAAGCGAAGTCGAAGCCATAGGTAATTTTTTGATTAATTGCAAGTCCCTTACAGCACTTTGCATTGACTTGAAACCCAGATAAATTCGGTAGTCCTAAAAAGGAAAGGATTTATTGAGGTAAGGATGGGCGGTGCGAAGCGCCGCCCATCCTTACCTATTTAGCACTACCATAAATTACTAAAAGTTAGACAAAGACTGACTTTTAGTAATTTATCTGGGTTTTGATGGGATTATTTGAGTAGCGATCGCCAATGCCATCAAGACTTTTCGCCTCCTCTAGATGGGTGGCGATCGCTGCAAAACTAAAATATCAGCCAAAAGGCGTATGAAAATATCCAGTTTTTTACAAAAATCTAGTAGACATTTCTAGGTAGGGGATGTATAGTATAGAGGTGTGAGGAGCGAACAAAGAAAAAAGCCTAGGAACGAAACAGGGAAAGTAACCTAGGCTTTTTTCTTTGGTTACTATAAATAAAAAAGGAGACCAGTCAACTGGTCTCCTTTTTTATTTATAGATAATAAGGGCACAAAGCGTCTGTTTTTACTAAAAATTAAGCTTAGCTAATACAAATGGTGGAATAACAAGACTTGTAAACTCTTTTTGCTTATTTGTATTCCAAGCACTTAGCTCCTCGGCAGTAGGATGACGCAACCAGCCATCCTCGATCCATGACTGGACTAACTGCGTATTGTCCTCAGTTAAAGCAACACCTACATCGACAAGATCCAGATTTGCCCCAACTAAAATTACTCTTGCTCTAGCGGCATGGGGAGATAACCATTCCCACAGCGCCACATCCACCATCTCCGCTAAATCAGCTCTTACATTACTCACTAAAATTCCTCATCATCAACAACTGGGTTTGTACCTATTATTTCTAAATATTTGGCTTTAATTGCTTTTATATCTTGCCATGTTAGCCACTTGGGGCTGCCCTGCTCACGACTTTGGTTGCGTAATAAATAGGAGGGGTGAAATATAGGCATAACTAGGCGACCTTCCCACTCATACCATTTACCGCGAACTTTGGTAATGCCTAATTTTTCACCGAGGATTGATTTTAGGGAGGTTGCACCTGTGAGCAAAATGATTTTGGGATCGACAAGGCGAATTTGTTCTAATAAATAGGGTTTGCAGGTGGTTGTTTCGATTTCGGTGGGGACACGATTATTAGGGGGGCGACATTTGACGGTATTGCAAATATAGACATCTTTGCTGGTGTCAAACCCTACGGATTCTAAAATTTTGTCTAAAAGCTGTCCCGACTTGCCAACAAAGGGTAGCCCTGATAAATCTTCTTGTTCCCCAGGGGCTTCACCAATGATCAGAATTTTGGCATTGCGATCGCCTCTTTCGACAACTACATTAGTACGAGTTAGGGCAAGGGGGCATTTTTGACAGTTACAGGCAGCTACTTTTAAATCATCGAGGCTAGCAAATTGCTCATTTACAGGTACAGCAGCAATGGTAGCAGTAGCAATGTTTTTAGAAGACCGCGCAGTGGTTGGTAGAGCCTCAGCAACACCATCAGCCTTAGGGAGTTCTATGATCGGAACTTCCGATGGAGTCAAATCGAACAGGCTCATTTGTTCTTTTTCAGGCATAGATAGGATTTGCGCCCCAAATCAGTACTTCTTGCTAATATCTTATACCAATTGAAGGGGTATAGCTGTAGTTAGCTAGATTGGGACATAAACCCCAATAGCCCACAATAGATAGTTGCACCGCAACTATCTATTGTGCTTACTCTCTGGCTACAGGTATATGAACATTTTTTGATGACATCTTACCTAAGATATAAATTTATGAGTACAATCCTAATGTAGCCCGCGTAACCTTTTAATTACGTCCTAGCTTACATAATCCTTTTAGATACCACACCCTTTGTAGTCCATGATGAATAGCAACGCACTCCCAGTAAAACAAGGTTTGTACGATCCACAGTTTGAACATGATGCTTGTGGAGTTGGCTTTATCGTACATAAGTCAGGGCAAAAGTCCCATGCGATCGTTGAGCAGGGACTAACAATTTTGGAAAACTTGGAACACCGTGGTGCTTGTGGCTGTGAGACAAATACAGGTGATGGTGCAGGGATTTTGTTACAGGTTCCCCATAAATTTTTAGCAAAAGTGGCTGCCGCCGCAAATATTATCTTGCCTGAGGCAGGACAATATGGCGTAGGGATGATTTATGCTTCTCCCAATCTTGAGACAAGGCAAAATGGAAGAAAAACCTTCGAGAGTTTGGTGGAAGCAGAAGGTTTAAAGGTTCTCGGTTGGCGTGATGTTCCCACTGATAATTCGTCTTTGGGTGCAACCGCTCAATCGAGTGAGCCTTTCATGCAACAGGTATTCATTCAAAGATCGCCTGATCTTGTAGATGATCTGGCATTTGACCGCAAATTATTTGTGCTGCGTAAACTTGCTCATACGGCAATTCGTGCAGCAAATATTGATCCCTATTGGTATCCAGCTAGTCTTTCCTGTCGTACGATTGTCTATAAAGGGATGTTAATGACAGCGCAAGTTGGGCAGTATTACGCCTATGATTTGCGCGATCCTGATATAGAGAGCGCGCTCGCACTGGTTCATTCCCGCTTTAGTACCAATACTTTCCCTAGCTGGGAGCGATCGCACCCCTATCGCTACATTGCCCACAATGGCGAAATCAATACTTTGCGCGGCAATATTAACTGGATGATTGCTCGTCAGTCGATGTTCGATTCAGAACTATTTGGCGATGATATGGCAAAGATTAAGCCAGTGATCAATGTGGAAGGAAGTGATTCCACGATTTTTGATAATGCTTTGGAATTATTGACTTTGGCAGGGCGATCGCTACCTCATGCCATGATGATGATGGTTCCTGAGCCTTGGACAGCCCATGAATCGATGAGCGATGAGAAGAAAGCATTTTATGAATACCATTCCTGTTTGATGGAACCTTGGGATGGTCCTGCTTCGATCGCTTTCACCGATGGCACAATGATCGGCGCAGTTTTAGATCGCAATGGCTTACGCCCTTCTCGCTATTACGTTACCAAAGATGATTTGGTAATCTTCGCTTCAGAAGCAGGTGTATTGCAAATTGAACCTGAGCGCATTGAATCGAAGGGACGCTTGCAACCAGGACGGATGTTTCTGGTGAATATGCAGGAAGGTAGAATTGTTGCTGATGAAGAAATCAAGCATCAAATCGCTTCTGAGCATCCCTATCGAGAATGGATTAATCAACACATGGTGGAAATTGCCAGTTTGAAGGATGCTGATGTCGCCGATCCAGTGGAAGCTTCGACTTTAACTCAGCGTCAAATGGCATTTGGCTATTCCTTTGAAGACTTGCGCTTGCTCCTAACGCCGATGGCAAGGGACGGTGTGGAAGCTGTGGGCGCAATGGGTAATGATGCACCATTGGCTGTTCTCTCCAATCGCCCCAAACTTCTTTACGATTACTTCCAGCAGTTGTTTGCACAGGTTACCAATCCGCCCATTGATTCTATTCGCGAAGAAATTATTACTTCCGCAGAGACTACCATTGGCGCAGAACGGAATTTGCTCAAGCCTGAGCCAGAAAGCTGTCACTTGATTGAGCTAAAGTCCCCCATCCTTAGCGATGCCGACCTTGCTAAATTGAAGCATATTCACGAAGGTGGTTTTAAATCAATCACTATTTCCACTTTGTTTAATCCTAAAGATGGCGTGAGTGGCTTAGAATCCGCAATCACCTCCATTTGTACTCAAGCTGATCAGGCGATCGCTGATGGCGTGAATATTGTAATTTTAAGCGATCGGGGTGTAAATTCTGACCATGCGCCAATCCCTGCATTATTGGCAGTATCAGGCTTACATCACCATCTCATCCGCACAGGAACCCGTACTCGAGTCGGTCTCGTTCTCGAATCTGGTGAGCCTAGAGAAGTGCATCACTTTGCTCTCTTGATTGGCTATGGTTGCGGTGCAATTAATCCTTACCTTGCCTTTGAAAGCATCAGCGACATGATCAAGCAAGGCTTGCTCGTGAATGTTGATTACAAAACTGCGGTTAAGAACTACATCAAGTCAGCTACTAAGGGCGTAACTAAAGTCGCTTCCAAAATCGGTATTTCCACAATCCAAAGTTATCGCGGCGCTCAAATCTTTGAGGCTGTCGGACTCAATCAGGATGTGATCAAGAATTACTTCACTTGGACAGCCTCGCGCATCGAAGGTGCTGATTTGGAAGTAATCGCTAAAGAAGCGATCGCTCGTCATACCCATGCATTCCATGAGCGTAAAGATCGCCTCACCCTTGATGTCGGTGGCGAATACCAATGGCGCAAGGAGGGAGAAGCGCACCTGTTCAGCCCTGAAACGATCCATGCTCTGCAAAAGGCTGTCCGTGAAGGTAATTACGACCAGTTCAAGAAATACTCTGCCCTTGTCAATGAGCAGAATCAACAACATTTCACCCTTCGAGGTTTGCTCGATTTCAAATCTCGCGAATCGATTCCCATTGAGGAAGTAGAACCCATTGAAAGCATTCTGCGCCGATTCAAGACTGGTGCGATGAGCTATGGTTCTATCTCTAAGGAAGCCCATGAAGCTTTGGCGATCGCCATGAATCGCATCGGCGGCAAGTCCAACACAGGTGAAGGCGGCGAAGATCCTGAACGTTACACATGGACAAATGAGCAAGGTGATTCCAAAAATAGCGCCATCAAACAGGTTGCCTCTGGACGTTTCGGCGTAACTAGCCTCTATCTTTCCCAAGCCAAAGAGATTCAAATCAAAATGGCTCAAGGCGCAAAACCAGGGGAAGGCGGACAACTTCCTGGCAAGAAAGTCTATCCTTGGATTGCCAAAGTGCGCCACTCCACCCCTGGAGTCGGCTTGATTTCCCCACCTCCTCACCATGACATCTACTCCATCGAAGACCTCGCAGAGTTGATTCATGATCTCAAAAATGCCAATCGCGCCGCCCGTATCAGCGTTAAGCTAGTTTCGGAAGTTGGTGTTGGCACGATCGCCGCAGGGGTTTCCAAAGCCCACGCCGATGTCGTGCTGATCTCTGGCTACGATGGTGGCACTGGCGCATCCCCCCAAACCTCGATCAAGCACGCAGGCTTACCTTGGGAACTCGGACTCGCAGAAACCCACCAAACCCTCGTTCTCAATAACCTGCGTAGCCGCATCGTTGTGGAAACCGATGGACAAATGAAAACAGGTCGAGATGTCGTCATCGCGGCTCTACTTGGTGCAGAGGAATTTGGCTTTGCCACTGCTCCCCTCGTCACCCTTGGCTGTATCATGATGCGCGTCTGTCATCTGAATACTTGCCCCGTCGGTGTCGCCACCCAAGATCCGCAATTGCGCGAGAAGTTCACAGGCGACCCTGCCCACACGGTCAACTTCATGACCTTCATTGCTCAAGAAGTGCGTGAACTGATGGCACAGTTAGGCTTCCGCAACCTCGATGAAATGGTCGGTCGTACCGATGTCCTCGAAGCTAAGCAAGCCGTAGAGCATTGGAAAGCGAAGGGATTAGACTTCTCGAAGATTCTCTATCAGCCCGAAGTTGGTGAAGATGTCGGACGCTATGCCCAAATTCCACAGGATCACGGCTTAGATAAGTCTCTCGACATGACCGTGTTACTAGATTTGTGCCAAGCAGCGATCGTTGATGGCGAACCTGTTGAAGCAGTAGTTCCTATTAAAAATATCAATCGTGCGGTCGGAACTATCCTCGGCAACGAAATCACCAAGCGCCATTGGGAAGGATTGCCCGATGACACCGTACATCTACATTTCCAAGGCACGGCTGGACAAAGCTTTGGGGCATTCGTTCCTTCAGGAGTCACCCTTGAGCTAGAAGGCGACACCAACGACTACCTCGGCAAAGGTCTAAGCGGTGGCAAGATCATTCTCTATCCCCACAAAGCTTCTACCTTTGTCGCCGAAGAGAACATCATCGCAGGTAATGTCGCACTCTATGGCGCAACCAGTGGTGAGGTCTACATTCGCGGTATCGCTGGCGAACGCTTTGCAGTGCGGAACTCTGGCGTAAATGCGGTAGTCGAAGGCATTGGCGATCATGGTTGCGAATATATGACTGGCGGTAAAGTAGTCGTTCTCGGCTTAACAGGACGGAACTTCGCCGCAGGTATGAGTGGTGGTGTTGCCTACATTCTCGATGAGTCAGGTGATTTTGCCACCCGTTGCAATACCTCAATGGTTGGCTTAGAGAAGCTCGAAGATCCCGAAGAAATCGATGACCTGAAGCATCTAATTCAGCAGCACGTCAACTATACAGAAAGTGCTAAGGGTGCGAAGGTTCTCTCTGATTGGAATGCAATGGTTCCTAAATTCGTGAAGGTAATGCCGAAGGATTACAAACGAGTCTTGCAGTCGATTAAGGAAGCTCTCGAAAATGGTCTGAGTGGTGACGATGCCCTCAACGCCGCTTTTGAAGCCAACTCCCGCGATGTTGCCCGTATCGGTGGCAGCTAATTAACAAGAGACAAGGGGCTTAAGCCCCTTGTTTTTTATTCTCGCCATACTAGATTTCCCATAACATCAAAGTGATAATCATATGTCCAGATAGGAATATTCATTTTTGCGGATAGTACTGCTGTTGTAGCATCTACGAGAGTAATCGTCTGATCTGGATACTGCATGGCTTTCTCTTTGGCTTGAAGATAGTCTTCTGGGGTTGGATTTAAAAACTCAACACAATCAAGACAATATTCAGTAAATTCTTTTGCGGCTAGGAAGCCGAGTCGATAAAGCAGCAAGCTATAGGTTTCGAGAAATACTGGAAACGACACATAGATAGTCGTGTTAGTATCAACAATCTTTTGCATCTCAGATTGAGCGCGTTGATGATATCTATCTTTTTCATCTAGTAATGCGTAAAAAATGCCTGTGTCTGCAACTACTCTACTCATGCTTGAGAAGGAGAGATTTTGTGGTTATACAGAGATTCTGCTAGAACTTCGTCATGATTAATAGATGTATCGGTATAATTACTACCTTTTGTCACAGGTCTGAGCATTCGTGGCTTTTTCAAGGTGGTAGACTGCTGGTTAGCAATTTCTTGCAATATGAGTTGCGCTAGTCTATCTTGACTATCTTGAGGCAACTTGGCAGCAGCAACAAAGGCTTTTTCGAGTAGTTGATTCATACAGGTTTAGATTTTATTTTTATTGTACAAGTTTTGACAATGACGTGAGGCTATATGCAAGCTGAAGAGTTAGATAAAAAGTTTGATGATGGCGAAGATGTTTTAGATTTGTTCGATCTATCTACATTAAAACGTCCTGCTCTTGAGACTCAGACTGTTTCTATCAATTTACCCCAGTGAATGATTGCTGCTCTTGATAGAGAGTCTGTAAGGTTAGACGTAGATCGTCAATCTATAATAAAGTTTTGGCTTGCTGAAAGATTAGAAAAAGTTACTTTAAATTCTTGAGTGCTACTTCAGGCGATCGCTAATGATGACGATTTTCAACCTGCTTCATGGTAGCTTTAGCGGTTTGTTCTAAGTACAGGACAAAAAGTTGCAAAAGTAGGCAGGAAGGGGTTTTATAAAAGAT
>VFQS010000569.1_pt1 | contig 39672 bp, 40 predicted proteins | sample 3512361 | NCBI WGS metagenome assembly VFQS01 (sample SAMN10412375, study PRJNA504923) | tailings metagenome | isolation source: Relicate 1 Philex TSF3 active mining | place: Philippines
CTCAAACAATACCGTATTTAGAACCTTCACCTGATCCATCGGGTGCAATTCCTCACGCATTTGTGGCCAAACCTCATAATAAAGCTGGTCCATTTCCACTTTCAATTGCTCAAAACTGTAGTCTGGATAGCGGTAAGTGGCTAAAATCCACATCCCCTCTAATAAATCCATCCCGCCTGATTCCTTCCAAAGCTGCAAACGTGTTTTCACTGATTGCCATTGGAAATCATGAATTAAGTTTTCAATCTTAGACTGTAAAATCGGATTTAAGCTTTCGCTCTCCCATTCTGATTCTAAAACGGGAATAATGGACGGTCCTAATGTCCTGATTTGCTGCTCGACCATCGTAACGACTTCTTGATCAGAATCGTCTAATAAATGAATCATGGCTTTAATGGCAGCATCCGTCATAGGGAACGTATATTTTTGACAAAATTAAAGACAATTGGTCTATTTTCACTTAAATTTGTCTTTAATTCTTACAAAAACGTAGATGCAAATTTTAATTACGGGAGGAGCAGGATTCATTGGATCACATACTTATGTGGTTTTGAAAGAACACGGCTACACGCCTATTATCGTCGACAACTTCTCAAATTCTTCCAAAAGGGTTATAAAAAACCTAGAAATCATCACGAAAGAACCGGTTATATACGAAGAAGGTGATGTGAACCATCCAGAGACCTACGATCTACTATTCACAAAATACGACATTAAAGGGATTATCCACTTTGCCGCTTCTAAAGCAGTAGGTGAATCCGTGGAGAATCCCTTAAAATACTACCGAAACAACGTTGCGGCCACGGTACTTTTATTGGAAAAAATGGCCCAATATGGCCTTTCTAACCTAGTATTTTCTTCTTCTTGTACTGTTTACGGTCAACCTGAAACGCTTCCTGCAACCGAAGAATCGCCAGTTCAACCTGCTACATCGCCTTATGGCAACTCGAAGCAGATAGGTGAGGAAATTATTCGCGATACGGTGGCCGCTTCCTCCACTTTAAAAGCCATTGCTTTACGTTACTTTAACCCTATTGGGGCACATGAATCGGCCTTAATTGGTGAATTACCGATCGGACCGCCCGCGAACTTGATTCCATTTTTGACACAGTCAGTAGCCGGTATTCGAGGTCCATTGCAAGTATGGGGAACGGATTATCCTACCCCAGATGGAACAGCGATTCGCGATTATATTCACGTAGTGGATTTAGCGGGGGCGCACGTGAAGGCTTTGTCCCACTTAATCGACGGAAAATCAACTTCGAATTATGATTTCTTTAACATAGGAACGGGCCAAGGAAGTTCGGTAATGGAGGTTATTAACGCTTTCGAGAAAGCTACTGGTAAGAAAGTTCCCTATGAAATCAGAGACCGCAGAGCGGGAGATATCACGGCTGTGTATGCCTCAACCGACAAATCAAATAAAGTTTTAGGTTGGAAAACCCAATTTAGTTTAGAAAAAGCGTTGCAAGACGCCTGGAAATGGCAGGAAGCCATCAATCAATAAGATGAAAAAATTAGTTATTACCGGCGGTGCCGGATTCATAGGCTCTCATGTGGTTCGTTTATTTGTCAACAAATACCCGGATTACCAGATTTACAACCTGGATGCTTTGACCTATGCGGGAAACCTGGCAAACAATGAAGATGTGGCTTCTGCCCCTAATTACCACTTCATTAAGGCGGATATCACCGATGCAGAGCATATCGATGCACTTTTTGCGGAACATCAATTTGATGGCGTATTGCATTTAGCGGCAGAATCCCATGTGGATCGCTCCATTACAGATCCTTTAGCCTTCGTACGTACGAACGTAATTGGCACGGTAAATTTATTACAAGCCGCAAAGAAACATTGGGCGGGTAAAATGGAGGGCAAACGCTTCTACCATATCTCGACTGATGAAGTATACGGTGAATTACATGACCCCAATGAATTCTTTTTAGAAACGACTTCATACGATCCTCGTTCGCCCTATTCCGCCTCGAAAGCGAGCTCAGATCACTTTGTTCGGGCTTACCACGAAACGTATGGTCTACCTACCGTAATTACGAATTGTTCGAATAATTATGGGCCCAATCACTTCCCAGAAAAGTTGATCCCACTGATGATTCACAACATTATTCACAACAAACCTCTTCCTGTATACGGAAAAGGTGAGAACGTACGCGATTGGTTATTTGTGATTGACCATGCGCGTGCAATCGACACCGTGTTCCATGATGGAAAAATAGGCGAAACCTATAATATAGGTGGCTTCAATGAGTGGAAGAATATTGATTTAGTCCATTTATTGTGCAAAATTATGGATGAGAAATTAAGTCGTCCTGAAGGTACTTCCGTAAAATTAATTACGTACGTAACGGATCGTGCGGGTCACGATTTGCGCTATGCCATTGATGCAAATAAAATTATGAAAGAGTTAGGTTGGGAGCCTAGTTTACAATTTGCGGAAGGTTTAGAGAAGACGGTAGATTGGTATTTAGCAAATGAAAAATGGTTAAATGATGTCACTTCGGGTGATTACCAGAAATATTACGAAAAAAACTACGCAGGCAGATAAGATGAAAGGAATTATTTTAGCGGGTGGATCCGGAACCAGATTACACCCATTGACTTTAGCGGTTAGCAAGCAATTAATGCCGGTTTATGACAAGCCGATGATTTATTATCCCTTGTCTATCTTGATGTTATCGGGCATTAAAGAGATTTTAATTATTTCTACGCCACATGATTTACCTCATTTTGAAAAATTATTAGGTGATGGATCCCAAATCGGCTGTCGTTTCGAATACGCCGTTCAACCGGAGCCGAATGGCCTAGCTCAGGCGTTTGTGATTGGGGAAAAATTCATTGGAAAGGATAAAGTGGCCTTGGTTTTAGGAGACAACATCTTCTATGGCTCTGGCTTAAGTAAATTATTACAAGCGAATAATGATCCGGAAGGTGGTGTGGTTTACGCTTATGCGGTGAATGACCCAGAGCGTTATGGTGTGGTGGAATTCGATGCAGATAACAAAGTAATCTCAATCGAAGAGAAACCAGCGAATCCTAAGTCGAATTATGCCGTACCTGGCTTGTATTTCTATGATAATGAGGTGGTGGAGATTGCCAAAAACATCGCCCCATCCCCACGTGGAGAATATGAAATCACGGACGTGAACAAGGAATACTTGAAGCAGGGTCGTCTTTCTGTGGGAATTTTGAACCGTGGAACGGCTTGGTTAGATACCGGTACCTTTGCATCCTTAATGCAAGCTGGTCAATTCGTTCAAGTGATTGAAGAACGCCAAGGTATGAAAGTAGGTTGTATCGAGGAGGTAGCCTATCGAATGGGATACATCGACAAAGCACAATTGAAGAAAATTGCTGAACCACTTGTGAAAAGTGGTTATGGCCAATATTTATTGAATTTAATCGCCTAAACCGCTTAAATTCCCATTATCCCCGCTATCAAGGCTAATCCAAAGAGCAAGATGGCGGGGATTTTTGTTTTCTCTGCTAGTACAAAAGCTACCGCTACAATTCCAAGAGAGATAAATTGCGCATCCACCACTAAAGGTCTTGTAAAAGTAAATACAGCCACCAAGGTCAATCCAACAGAAGCCGCCTGAATACCTGCTAGAGAGGCACGAATGAAGCGGTATTGCTTCAATTGACCCCAAATTCGGAACACAAAGAAGATCAAAAAGGTCCCTGGCAAAAAGATTCCTAATGCACCAATGGCCGATCCAGCCAATTCACCTAGCAGACCATAATCCTTCATTAACAAGACCCCTAAATAAGATGTAAAGGCAAATACAGGCCCTGGAAGCGTCTGCGAAAGGGCCATACCTGTCAAAAAGGTGTCCGAACTGATTAACTGTTTAAACTCCACAAATTCGGTGTAAAGTACAGGGGCCAGAATGTGACCACCCCCAAAAACGAGGGAACCATTCCGGTAAAAATTCTCAAAAAGCCGAATAGGAAAATAATCTGTAAAATGACCTAAAAGGGCCAAAAAGAGTAAAAATCCCCAGTACAAATGGAAATTAGCCCATGGAATAACGAATTTATGTTTAGTTTGACGTGGAAAATCTTGGTAGTTGAAAGAGGACACTACACCCCCTAAAAGGAGTACTAATGGGAAAATATACGGACTGTGAAAAGCGATCCCTAAAAACAGGGTCACGAGTAAAATAATAACATACATGGGTCCAGTAATGACCTTTTTGGCCATATACCAACCTGCCTGTAAAATCAAACCAATACCCACGGGAAGAACGAAATGGAGAATCGAATTATTCCGTAGAAAGGTCATTCCATACGCTGCTAGGGTCATAATGAGCACCGCTGGTGTAATCCAAATAAACAAGGTGAAGTAAGCCAAAGAAGCCCCACCCCGCTTCAAACCAATCGCTGTGATCATTTGAGTCGAGGTAGGGCCTGGTAATACAGAACAAAGTGCTTGAATTTCAAACAACTCTTCCTCCGTTAAATAGGCTCTTTTCTTCACTAATCGATCCAAAAAGAGCGCAAAATGTACTTGAGGTCCACCAAAAGAGGTGCAGGCTAAAAGCAAGACATCCCACAGGAAATCCAGGTGTTTTAGCCGCATAATTTATGCCTTTTTAAGTCCTAATTCAATCAATCGCTCGTTCAAAAACTCCCCTGCCGTCATGTCTGTATAAATTTTAGGATATTCCGGCGAAACACAAGAAGGCAAACAAGTTAAATCCATTTCGGAACGCGGATGCATAAAGAATGGAATCGAATAACGAGACGTCCCCATTTTTTCACGCGGGGGATTCACCACACGATGGATCGTTGATTTTAATTTATGATTCGTCAAACGGTCAAGCATATCCCCTACATTCACCACTACTTGATCCGGTAAAGCCGTAATGGGAATCCATTTCCCATCCATACGCAATACTTCTAAGCCTTCAGCTGAAGCCCCCATTAGCAAGGTAATCAAGTTGATATCTCCATGTGCCGCAGCTCTCACTGCTCCTTCTGGCAAGGAATCTGGATCTAAAATAGGGAAATAGTGAATGGCCCGCAAAATGGAATTTCCATTTTTCACACGGGATTCGAAATAGTCTTCCGGAAGTTCTAAATAGAGAGCAATCGCTTGCAATAAGGCTTTCCCTGCCTTTTCCAAGGTTTGATAAGCCTCTACGGTATTTTTCTCAAAATCTGGGTATTCCGCGGGAAAAACGTTCGCTGGGTATTCTGACCAAACTGAATCACCATCCTCTTTGTGCGGCTGACCCACATGGTAAAATTCCTTTAAATCAGGTACTTTGAAGCCTTTAGCGGTTTCTTTGCGCTTGCCAATATAACCACGCTGTCCCGCAATACCTTCGATTTCGTAAGCTTGCTTCAATGAATCAGGCGATTGAAAAAATTGCTCCACATCGGAATACAATTTTTTCGTAAACTCATTCGTTAAGCCGTGACCCTTAATTGCCACAAAACCAATCGTATTAAAAGCCGCCCCTAAATCATTTACAAATTTCGACTTGCGATTCGCCTCTCCAGAAAGGAAATCCGCTAAATCTAGCGAAGGAATTTCATCTAATAACATCTGTCTAATTTAAAAAGTTTGTTGATACAAAGTCCCAGTTCACTAGGTTCCAAAACGCAGCGATATAATCCGCCCGTTTGTTCATGTATTTTAAATAATAGGCGTGCTCCCACACATCTAAAGCTAAAATCGGCTGTCCTTTTACTTCCACTACATCCATCAAAGGGTTATCTTGATTAGGCGTTGAAGAAATGACCAATTTCCCTTCTTTCTTAATCAACCAAGCCCAGCCTGATCCGAATCGAGATGTCGCAGCCTTTGTAAATTCAGCTTTAAATGCATCAAATGAGCCAAAATCAGTATCGATTTGTTTTGCTAAGGCTGCTGAAGGTTTAGAGCCATTAGCAGGCCCTAAAACTTTCCAGAAAAAACTGTGATTCCAGTGTCCTCCCCCATTATTACGAACTGCAACAGGTTGCGTAGAAACGCTAGCAAGAATTTCCTCTAAAGTCTTTGTCGTTCCTGGTAGAGCCTTATTCAAATTATCCACATATGCCTTGTGGTGGCGATCATGGTGGATTTCCATCGTTAAACGATCAATATGAGGCTCCAAAGCATCAAAAGCATAAGGCAAGGCTGGCAAGCTGAACGACTCTGCCACAGGGGCAGCAAAAGAGGGCAAAACCACACTAGCACCCGCAAGAACTAGGGATTGTTTTAGAAATTCGGAACGTTTCATCGTTTTTCGGTTTATACTATTCGTACATTACTCGACCTACTATACTTCGGCCCAGTGTAATCTCGTCGGTATATTCTAAATCACCTCCGATTGGAATCCCACGTGCAATCGTGGATAGTTTTACAGGGAATTCTTTCAGTTTTTTAGTTAAATAAAAAGCCGTCGTATCCCCCTCCATCGTGGGACTTAAGCCTAAAATAACTTCATTTACTTTACCAGAAGCAACGCGTGCCACTAGAGATTCGATGGTCAAATCACTGGGGGAAATACCGGATAAAGGGGAAATAATCCCTCCTAAAACATGATAAAGGCCCATAAACTGCCCTGTATTCTCAATGGCTAACACATCACGCAAATCCTCCACCACACAAATAATACTTTCATCCCGTTTATGACTGGCACATATACCGCACAAATCACCATCTGAAATCATGTGGCATTGAGGGCAGTATTTCGTTTCTGTTCTAAGTTGCACCACTGCGTGGGCTAATTGCAAGGATTGAGCTTCTGGGCGTTTTAATAAGTGTAGAGCAAGGCGCAAAGCTGATTTTTTCCCAATGCCAGGCAGTTTGGAAATCTCTTCCACGGCTTGCTCAATCATCTTGGAGGGGTAATTATTCATCAGGCGCTGGCTTCTATTTCTGCGGAAATTCCTCTACGGCAAATCTCATTGCGCATAGCTACTAATTCCTCAAATCCACCCGTTTTCACGCCGCATTTGCCTCTGAAATGAATCTGTAAGGTACATTGCTCCGCTTGTTGTGGCGTGTGTTCACACACCTCAATCAACGTTAAAATGACATATTCAAAGGAATTGACTTCATCATTGTAGACAATCAACTGATGGGCCTCGATCACCTCTTCCTCTACGAGAGTTGACGTGTCCTCTTGCCATTTTTCCTGATTTTGAAAAGAAAAAGGTAGACGATAAATACTATCTACACAGAATTCCATATTTTTGATGAATTTGAAATCAAATTTAAAAAAAAATCCGTTCCAAACCTTATGTCTGTACAATTAGCTGGAGGAATTCTTGCCCTCTATTTTGGACTGCTTCTAGCCATCTCTTATTTTACTTCCAGAGGCGCAGATACTCACGCATTTTTTACAGCAAATCGAGAGTCCCCTTGGTGGCTGGTCGCCTTTGGGATGATTGGAACGTCGATTTCTGGCCTAACCTTTATTTCCGTGCCAGGTGCGGTGGGGAAAACCTATTTCACTTATTATCAGGTCATTTTAGGTCATTCGCTGGGCTATTTAACGATTGCACTGGTTTTAATGCCCTTGTATTACCGATTAAATTTGATTTCCATCTATGGCTATTTAGAAAAGCGCTTTGGATTTTGGTCCTACAAGACGGGATCTGCTTTCTTTTTATTGTCGAGAACCATAGGTTCTGCCGCACGATTGTATTTAGCGGTGAATGTGTTACAAATCGCCATCTTCGCTCCTATTGGCGTGCCTTTTATTGTGACTGTTTTCGTTTCTATCTTTTTGATTTGGTTGTATACGCATCGTGGAGGGGTCAAAACGATTATTTGGACAGACACTTTACAAACCTTGTTTTTACTCGTTGCACTCTTTATTACCATTGTTTTAGTGGGCCAAAAAATGGACATGAGCATCCCAGACATGATTCAACACGTGAGCGCGAGCAAGTATGCTCATCTGTTTGAATGGGATTGGAAGAACCCCCATTTCTTTGGGAAAGACTTCCTAGCAGGTGTCTTTATTGCCATCGTAATGACCGGTTTAGACCAAGATTTAATGCAGAAAAACTTGACTTGTAAATCGATCGGAGAAGCTCAGAAAAACATGTTCTGGTTCTACTGGGTGCTCCTTTTCATTAATATCTTGTTCCTTTCATTAGGTGCGCTATTGTATTTATATACCGCCTCTAAAGGAATCGCAGTACCTACTAAAACGGATGAATTGTATCCTATGCTAGCTTTAGGAGGCGAATTTGGAACTTTAGCGGCTGTAACGTTCTTATTAGGCATAATTGCAGCCTCTTATGCGAGCTCGGATTCGGCCTTGACGGCCTTAACTACCTCTTTCTGCATTGATTTCTTACGTATCGAAAAATTCAAAGAGGACAAACAAAAGAAGATGAAGCATTTTGTTCATATTGGCTTCTCTGCCTTGTTTTTCATTGTGATAGGCTTATTTCACGTCTTTAATACCTCAGAATTGATTGCCGCAGTATTCAATTTAGCAGGCTATACCTATGGACCTTTGTTAGGCTTATTCTCTTTTGGATTGTTTACGAAATATGCCATTCGAGACAAATGGGTGCCTATTATTTGTGTACTATCTCCCATCATAACCTTTGTGTTAGAATTTCAAGCACAAAGCTTATTTGGTGGATTTGGGTTCGCGAAATTAATACTAAACGGTGCGATTTGTTTCGTGATGTTATGGTTGATTCGGGATAAAAACCTAGAATCGATACACATTGCGTAGGGCGTAATAATGAACGTTTTGGCCTGAACCTGTTTCTTTTAAATAGTTCCCTGCATCACAATAGCCGAGTTCAAGCTGAAAACTAAAATGTTTAGTGGGAAAAAACTGGGTGTCTAAAGCATAGATATTACAAATATCAGAGGCAATACTTGCTTGATTTTTACCTAGAATAGGTCTCGCTGGAGTCATATTGGGTGTAAATATACCATCTGCTGTGCTCTCTCTACTCACAAATGAAGCTCTACCCGTCACTAACCACTTTTTGAAGTCTTGATAACGAATATAGGGACTAAAATTCCACGTATTTGTTATATTTAAGGCTACGGTTTGGCCAAAAGGTGGTCGGGCAAACAAGGTATTAAACGTATTCAATTGAGAATCAGATCTCGAACGATCTCCGGGTACATAATTCCCAGAAAATCCGACATAAAACGCCTTTTTCAGGGCTATATTGAAATCCCAAACACCCATAAAGGCTGCGATCGACAGGTCATTAAATTGACCCATTTGGCCCGCTAATTCAATATCGTAATTCCAATTTCCTGAGCTAGAAAACGACCTTAATCCAATTGTATGGCGCTTTTCCAAGCCACGCTTGAATTGATACTCTCTTAAATCACTCTCGAAATAAAAATAATAAGGCTCAAATTGCATTCTTTTTTGAGCTCGGTAATTCAGATAGAATCCGCCTAAAATCTCATCTGTTGGTTCATCATCAAATACACCTGGTTTAATACGGATCGGATGCGAAACGAAAGCATCCCACTGTAAATTCTTTTGATGGTATTTTAAGTTGATCCCATAAAAAGGCGTTCTCGTATTAGGTCCCTCTCTCGTAGCCACAAATCGCTCCAAACCCAAAGAATATTCCTGCTTTCCTACCCTTAGTTTCCATTGTCTAGAAAAAGGAATATCGACAAATAATTGATGGAGAGATAGTACATTTTGATCCAATTGTCCCGTAATCGGATTAGGATTAAAGAAACGGGCCGTACTGTTTAGTTGTGTAAATACGCGAAAACCTTTAGGTATTTCAATATTTGCGTGCAACATCGTACGATGCATGAGTTGATAGGGACTCTGTGTCACAAAATCCGATGGTACCTCCCCAAAATTAAAATGAGTATACGACTGGTATTGCTCACGCCACTCACCTCCCACACTCAATCTAGCTTCTTTTCCTAATCGAATTTCTTTCAAATAATCTGTAAAATCCTTCTTCAGACTATCATTTTTCAGGGCAGAAAAGTTATCATCAAATCGCAATCGGGCAATTTGTTGAGCAGAAAGAGAGAAAGAAAAGAGTAAAAGAAGAAGAAGTCTCAAATTTTGAAAAAAAACCAAAGGACAAATGAAGCCATTAAAAAACAAAAAAACCACACGACCTGTGTGGTTTTTTGCCTACCGAAGTAGTCCGTACGGGAATCGAACCCGTGTTTCATCCGTGAAAGGGACGTGTCCTAACCCCTAGACGAACGGACCATTATTTATTTTGGTGGCACAAAGGTAGGCTTTTCCCTTTTATATTCAAAACTACCAGTTAAAAAAAGACTAATTATTTTCTAATTTATTTTCGCTATTTTAGCCTAAACATTGAAGCAGAACCCCTTATGGCGAACGTACACCCCTATTCTAGATTGTCAGATTTTGACATAGCGCTATTCTTAAATGGCAAACATACAAGACTTTATGAGAAATTGGGGGCTTTCGAAATAGAACATGAGGGAACGGTAGGGACCTTTTTTGCGGTTTGGGCTCCCAACGCGAAAAATGTTTTTGTAACGGGTAATTTCAATTATTGGGACCGCTATTCGCACCCCTTATTTCCACGATGGGACTCATCGGGTATCTGGGAAGGCTTCATTCCAGGTATAAAAACAGGAGAAACCTATAAATATGGTATTGAAACGGCAAGTGGGGAATATTTGGAAAAATTAGATCCCATGGGCTTGTATTGCGAGACTCCTCCTAAAACGGCTAGTATTGTTTGGAATACCTATAAAGAATGGAAAGACACGAAATGGCAGGAAGCTCGAGCTTCTAAAAATGGGTTAAATTCCCCGATGTCCATTTACGAGGTGCATTTAGCCTCATGGATGAAGACATTAGAGAACAATTATCTTTCTTATGACGATTTAGCCATAAAACTGGTAAATTACGTCAAAGAAATGGGTTTTACACACGTGGAATTCATGCCTGTGATGGAATATCCTTACGATCCATCGTGGGGATATCAAATCACGGGTTATTTCGCACCTACTTCCCGTTTTGGAGATCCGCAAGGATTTATGCGTCTGGTAGAAGCTTTCCATCAGGCAGAGATTGGTGTGATTTTAGATTGGGTTCCATCGCACTTCCCAGGCGATGCGCACGGATTATTCAACTTTGATGGCAGTAGCGCTTACGAGCATCCAGATCCGAAACGCGGTTATCACCCGGATTGGAAATCCTATATCTTCGATTATGGAAAGAACGAGGTTCGCTCGTTTCTAATGTCAAATGCGTTTTTCTGGTGTGATCGCTACCATGTAGACGGTTTACGCGTAGATGCGGTGGCATCGATGTTGTATTTAGATTACTCGAGAAACGACGGAGAATGGGAGCCAAATCAGTTTGGAGGAAATCATAATTTAGAAGTAATATCCTTCTTACAAGACTTAAATAGCCATATCTACGCAGAATTTCCGCATATCCAGATGATTGCGGAAGAATCGACCAGTTTCCCAGGGGTGACTAAGCCGGTGTTTATGGGAGGACTTGGTTTTGGCCAAAAGTGGATGATGGGTTGGATGAATGATACGCTTCGATTCTTCCAAAAAGATCCGATTTACCGCCAGCATCACCTCAATGAACTGACCTTCTCCCTCATTTATGCGTTTACAGAGAATTTCTGTCTACCGCTTTCGCATGACGAAGTGGTCTACGGTAAAGGCTCACTTTTGACTAAAATGCCTGGCGATGATTGGCAGAAATTTGCGAATCTACGATTGCTTTTAGCAGAACAGTTCACACATCCAGGCTCTCATTTATTATTTATGGGTGGCGAATTTGGCCAAAGAGAAGAGTGGAATCACACCCAAAGTCTTGACTGGCACCTAACGGAACACCACTCTCATAGAGGAATTCAAGAAACGGTAAAAGCATTGAACAAACTTTATCGTTCTGAGCCCGCATTTTATAGCAAACAATTTGATTATGAGGGCTTTGAATGGATTGAATCGAATGATCAAGGCAACTCAGTGATTTCCTACATTAGAAAAGGAGAAACGGCAAAGCAACAAGTGATCGTTATTTTGAACCTTACCCCGGCTCCTCGAGATGGATACCGGATAGGTGTGCCTCTTCCTGGGGTTTGGAAAACCGTATTCAACTCAGACAAAGAAGAATATGGGGGAAGTAATTACCCTGTTTCGGGTGCGACCATGACGGAAGAAATCAACTGGCAAGGAAAGGCGTTCTCCATCGCGATTAACCTCCCTCCTCTTTCTGCATTGATTTTAAAGGCATAATAAAACGAAAAGGCTGAAAACAATAAAGACTCAGAAAAATTCCGAGCCTTTATTCAATCCGCCTAAGTAGTATTTTTTATGACCTAAGTCATTCAAAATCTTCGTTTGTATGAAATGTAATTATTGCACACAAAAATAGTAAATAATTTATAGGCGGAAAATATTTGAATACATTTTTTTACTATTCAGATAAAAAATAGCATTATTTCCTCTTATTTATGATTTCTTCCATATCGGAAAGTTCCACCTCGAGAGCTTTAGTAGAAATTGTTATTTCCCAGGCACTTAGAGCAAGTGAAATACTCATTCCCACTAATCCAATCCCAAAAAACCAACGGGCAACTAATTGTTCATTCATGAACAGAAGAAACATACAGACCACACTCAAAATCAAGCTAATTATCGCTATGATTTGCATCCGCTGTATCAATTTCATCCGTAAACGCAGGTTATCAATTTGCATTCGAATGGCGTCGTCTGGATTCTGCTGAAACTTTTCATGCAATCCACGAATCAAGGAAGCCATCGACATAAATCGATTCGTAAAGGCAATCATCAACAAAGAAACTGTTGAGAACAATAAGGCAGGAGTACCGATGCTTAATTCCATTTTACTTATAATATTGATCTAGTAGTAGATTCATTTCTTCTTGCACTTTTTTCGCCTCTCTAGCCGCAGAAACAGCCGTATCATCCCCTGCATAGATTATGCCGCGGGAGGAATTGACTAATAATCCAACTTGGTTATTCATTCCAAATTTCGCCACTTCAGACAAACTTCCTCCTTGGGCTCCTACACCGGGAACCAAAAAGAAATTATCAGGTGCGATTTCACGCACTTTGGCGATATAATCAGTTCTCGTTGCACCTACTACAAACATTAATTGATCTGCATTCCCCCATTCCATGGATTTACGCATTACTTGTTCGTAGAAAGGTATCCCGTTTGAGTCTTTCAGTTGTTGAAAATCGTTACTACCCGGATTAGAGGTTAATGCTAGCAAAATCACCCATTTATCTTCAAATTCCAAAAAAGGACTAACGGAATCCTCCCCCATGTAAGGCGCTACAGTTACTGAATCGAAATCGAGTCCGGCTCGTGAAGGGTCAAAAAAGGTTTGGGCATATTTCGTAGCGGTATTTCCAATGTCTCCACGCTTCGCATCTGCAATGGAAAACACGTCCTTAGGCATATATTCCATCGTCTTCTGTAAACTTTCCCAACCAGCCGGTCCTAAAGCCTCGTAAAAAGCAATATTGGGTTTGTAGGCTACGGTATAGGGCAAGGTTGCATCAATGACCGCTTTATTGAAAGCAAAAATGGGATCTTTTTCAGTCTTAAAACGGCTTGGGATCAACGTGATATCTGTGTCTAAACCGACGCATAAAAAGGATCTCTTTTGCTCAATCTGCTTAACTAATTCCGCTGAATTCATAAGATGGAAGGAAAATGGCCTTTGGAATAAGCCTAAATTGGATTAATTTTGCCACAAATCTATCCCTTTCCCTGCCAAAAACCAACAAATGGAATTCATTACACAGCGTTTATCCGGAGTTATCGAGTGCATACCGACAAAATTTCACGACGAACGTGGATTTTTCTATGAATCCTACAACCAAAAGCGATTTGCGGCGAATGGAATTCCAGAGGATTTTGTGCAAGACAACTTTTCCTTTTCTACTAAAGGCGTTTTGCGCGGTTTGCATTTTCAACATAATCCGAACGGTCAAGGAAAATTAGTCCGTGTCATGACGGGGAAAGCATTGGACGTGGTAGTGGATTTACGCAAAGACTCTCCTACCTTCGGGCAGCATGAAAAATTTGTTTTGGATGCAGATAAAGGCAATATGCTCTATGTACCCATCGGTTTTGCCCATGGATTTATCGCGCTAGAAGAGACCATATTTGTGTACAAATGCACGAATTTTTGGAACAAAGAAGCGGAATCGGGCATCCGTTGGAATGATCCTCAATTAGGGATTGAATGGGGCATTGAAAATCCCATTGTCTCTGAAAAGGACCAAATTCTACCCGATTTTGACCCGAATCATCCGATTTTTTAATTAAAATTTTGATATCTTTGCATCAATGACTCGCAAGCTGATTTTATCAAGCCCATTACTCGAAATAACCATCTCTCGGTTGTGCCAAGAGCTCATTGAAAATCAAATCAAGGATGTTGAAACCGTTATTCTAGGCTTACAGCCACGCGGAATTTTCTTTGCAGATCGTATCGCGAAAGAATTAAGTAAACACCTCGAAATTGCACCAAGTGTAGGAAAAATAGACGCCACCTTCTTCCGTGACGACTACCGCCGGAGGGAAACTGTATCGCCTAATTCAACCGATGTACCCTTTTTAATCGAAAACAAGCGTGTCATCTTAGTAGATGATGTATTAGCCACTGGCCGAATGGTAAGGGCAGCTTTGGATGCGATGAATAGTTTCGGGAGACCGGCTAAAGTGGAGTTATGTGTCTTAATCGACCGTATATATAATCGAGATTTACCGATTAACGCAGATTACGTGGGTAAAAGTGTTAATACCTTACCCACCGAAAAAGTACTCGTAGAGTGGACAGAACAAGGCCACGAAGCGGACAGAATTTGGTTAATTCCTCAACCTGAATAACTATGTTAAAGTCGCCACACTTATTAGGAATCAAAGATTTGGATGAAGAATCCATTCAATTGATTGTTAAAACGGCCAGAGAATTTAAAGAGGTTTTGAACAGACCCATTAAAAAAGTTCCTTCTCTACGCGATGTGACGATTGCCAACATCTTTTTTGAAAATTCCACTCGTACTCGATTATCCTTTGAATTAGCCGAAAAAAGACTCTCAGCAGACACAATTAACTTCTCCGCCTCAGGTAGTTCAGTTAAAAAAGGTGAAACCTTATTGGATACGGTAAACAATATCCTAGCGATGAAAGTCGATATGATCGTGATGCGCCATGCTAGTCCAGGTGCGCCTCATTATCTAGCGAAACACATAAAAGCTAATATCGTCAATGCGGGAGATGGAACGCACGAACACCCTACGCAAGCCCTATTAGACACTTTTTCTCTACAAGAAAAATTAGGTGATTTAGCGGGCAAAAAGATCGCTATTATTGGCGATATTTTGCACTCACGCGTGGCCCTATCTAATATTTACGCCTTGAAAAAACAAGGAGCGGAAGTGCGCCTTTGTGGGCCTAGCACCCTAATTCCCAAGCACATACAAAGTTTAGGTGTAGAGGTCTCTCACGATGTAAAGAGCACCCTAGCCTGGTGTGATGCCGCAAACGTATTGCGCATCCAATTAGAGAGACAACAAATCAAGTACTTCCCCAGTCTTCGAGAATACTCGCAATTCTTTGGTATCAACCGCGCGATGCTGGAGGAATTACCGAAAGAGATTGTTTTAATGCACCCGGGACCTATTAACCGCGGAGTGGAATTAAGCTCTGATGCAGCAGATTCGCCACATTCTATTATCCTGGATCAAGTAGAAAATGGAGTGGCCGTAAGAATGGCTGTACTTTACTTACTTGCTTCGAGAGCTTCGTAAGCCAATACCATTTTTTGGGTGGAGATTTGATTTCCGCAAGCATAATGACCTAGCGGGCAATTTTTCTTGCCATGATCTCCACAAGGACGACAATCTAATTTTTCTGAGACCTCAATAATTTGACTTTGATCCGCTAAAGGGCCAAATCCAAAATCTGGAATTGTAGAGCAAAATAGCGCAACCGTGGGCACATTCACCGCAGAAGATAGGTGCATGGGACCGGAATCATTCACAAAATTCACTTTGCTTTGGGCAAAAATGGACGTGGAAGCTAAGAGCGGATGTTTCCCCGTTTCATTAAAAATAGGCCAGCCGGAACAAGCTTGTTCAATTTCATCCGATAAATGCTTTTCAGTAGGCGACCCCATCAACACTATCGCCTGATCACGAGGCAATAAATGGATAAAATCGATCCATTTCTGGATGGGCAATCGTTTCGTCTCCCACACACTGCCAGGAGAAATGCAGATGTAATTTTTTGCTGGAGCTGAAACCTGTGCTGGATTCAAAAAAGGTTTGTACACCTTATCCCCTAACCAATCACTTAACAAGGCGGTATTGCGCTCCACTTCATGGATACCATTCCCAAATGGATGTGAATAGGACTTCGTAAAAAACCAGGATAGCGGGTTTTTAGCAAAGCCAAAAACCTGCTTCGCCCCTATCATCAGACTCAATAAACCCATCCCGAAGAATCGCTGAACCACAAAGACTTTATCGAAGGATTCTTGCTTCAAATTTGCACGTAAATCAAGCCAAGAAGCCCGTTTATTGGACTTATCATAGGTCCAAACACGCTCCAAACAAGCATGTTTATAAGCCTGAAAAATTGACTCATTCCCCTTTCGAACTAACAGATGAATGGCCGTTTCAGGGGATTCAGTTCTAATTTTTTCCAATAATGAGGTGATTAAAACCGCATCCCCGAGGAAAGCGGTCTGAATAATTAACACCTTGGACACTGGATTCATAGAAGAAAAGGAAGCGATTAGACATAAAATTACTTATTTTTGAGACATTTTTCACCAAAACCCCATTTATGAATTCCATTCACCTGCATACCCTCTCTAACGGAATCACGGTGGTGCACAGACAAGTGCTTCACACTGAGATTTCGCATTTAGGGATCATGTTAGACATTGGTAGTCGGGATGAATTAGCAGGAGAAGAGGGTTTAGCGCACTTTTGGGAGCATATGGCATTCAAAGGGACGAAGAAAAAAAACAATATGCAGATTATTAACCGCCTCGAAGTATATGGTGGGGAGTTGAATGCGTATACGACCAAAGAAAAAATCTGTTTTCACGCCTCCATTTTAAGCCCCTATTTCGAACGGGCCTTAGAACTATTAACTGACATAACGTTCGAATCCGTATTTCCAGAGAAAGAATTAGAAAAAGAGCGTTCAGTCATTTTAGAAGAGATGTCAATGTACTATGACGCTCCAGAGGAAGCTATTCAGGATGATTTTGATGAATTACTATTCCCTAATCATCCACTAGGTGTAAATATTTTAGGGACAACAGAGACGGTGCAGGCTTTCCAAAAAAGGGACCTCGAATCCTTCATAGAACGCAACTTAGACACTTCCCGTATTGTCTTTTCTTCCATCGGAAAATTAAATCCAGCCAAAGTTTTTGCTTGGGCTGAAAAGCATTTAGGATCCATTAAAGTGAAGAGGCAAATCGTAAAACGTATGGCTCCTTCACCGATGATTCCTCAGACGAAAGTCATCAAAAGAGGCATTACTCAGTCCCATGTCGCATTAGGACGCCAATCTTTTGCCATTGAAAACCCGAATCGACTGGCGTTCTTCCTTCTGGTGAATCTGTTAGGTGGGCCGGGAATGAATTCTTTACTGAATGTATCCGTTCGAGAACGACACGGACTTGTATATTCAATCGAAGCCAGTTTAACTTCGTTTTTAGACTCCGGTTATTGGGCCATTTATTTTGGCACCGAGCCTAATCAAGTGAATAAATCGCTGAAATTGATTCATAAAGAATTTGCCAAATTGCAAGAAAGGGAATTAACAGCTCCTCAATTGAAGAAAATTAAAAGTCAATTAAAAGGTCAATTAGCGATGGCAGAAGAGGGAAACCTCAATTTCATGTTAATGATGGCTAAAAACCTCTTGGATCGAGAGAAAATTGAGAGTTTGGACGAAATTTTCGAACAAATTGACCTAATTGATAGCGCTCACATTCAATCGCTTGCGAAAGAAATGCTAGATCCAGCTTCCTTGAGTTGTTTGATTTTCGAACCTTAATTCAGTGCACCTCTACCTCCATATCCCTTTTTGTAGGCAAGCCTGTCATTATTGCGACTTCCATTTTTCGACGAACACGAGCCGAAAAGAAGAAATGATTCAAGCAATATGCCGTGAAATAGTGGCACAAAAAGACTATTTAGGGGGTGATATACTGCAAACAATCTATTTTGGGGGAGGTACTCCTTCTCTTTTATCCGATACGGAATTAGATACCATTTTCAATACCATTCGCCGCATTCATCCGGTGGCCAGCGACGCTGAGATTACCTTAGAGGCGAACCCAGAGGATTTAACATCCGAATATTGCAAGATGATAGCCTCTAAAGGAATCAATCGCCTCAGCATAGGTATTCAATCCTTTCTGGAGAAAAACCTAGTATTGATGAATCGAAACCATAAGTCAACCGATTCGATTCAGGCGATTCGCAATGCCCAAAATGCAGGAATTACCCATATCAGCATCGATCTGATTTATGGCATTCCCGGCAACTCTGAAGCAGATTTAACAGAAGATCTAGAAAAGGCTACTACGCTAGGAGTGCAACACATATCAGCCTACAGTTTAACGGTGGAGCCTAAAACAGTTTTTGGCGTTCAAAAAAAGAAAGGAACATTCCTTGAAATACCGGATTCTGCGATGGCAAATGCCTTCAACCTAGTCCGTACTTATTTAGAATCCAAAGGGTACGAGGGTTATGAAACCTCTAATTTTGCAATGGAGGGACATTATTCTGCACATAATACGAGTTATTGGCAGCAAGAACCCTACTTAGGCGTTGGACCCTCAGCACACAGCTTTAATGGGCATTCCAGGCAATGGAACGTATCAAATAATGCCAAATACATTGCCTCAGGTATTGCATTAGCAGAAAAAGAGGAACTCAGTCCAGCAGATCAACTCAATGAATACCTGATGGTCCGCTTGCGAACAAAATGGGGTATTGACCTGAATTATGTACAAGATCAATTGGAAAAAATGAAGCTAAACTACCCTGAAAAGGAGTTTAAAAGCTGGATTTCTAAAGGTTTTGCTCGAATTGACGATGATTTTTTAATACTAGAAGGCGAAGGTAAATTAATTGCAGATCGATTAAGCAGTGATATATTTGTGGTTTAAGGCCTTTATTCAGTTAAATTTATGGCGAAGCGAATAGAATACGACAAGAAAACACCGATTCCTTCTAACCGAGGAAATAAATTTGAACGCTTAACGAAAAAAAGCCCTAAAAGACGATCTTGGTTAAAAAAAATCGGATTCTTCTTCCTCTACTTATGGATATGTAGCCTGTTTACGGTCGTATTTTTCAAATTCTTCCCTGTCTATTTCACGCCTACTATGGCCTCTCGAAAAATCGATGCCCTATTAGAGGGAAAACCAGCTAAGATTCATAGCCAATGGACTCCTTATAAGGATTTAGATAAAAACGTAGCCATTGCAGTAGTGGCCTCAGAAGACCAGGCCTTCCCAGATCACCATGGATTTGATTTTGATGCGATGTGGGGTGCCGTAAAACACAATATGAAGGGTAAAAAAATACGTGGAGCGAGCACCATTTCACAGCAGGTAGCTAAAAACGTCTTTCTTTGGCAAGGAAGAAGCTATATTAGAAAAGGCTTAGAAGTGTACTTTACGTTTTTAATTGAGCTTATTTGGGGCAAAGAACGAATATTAGAAGTGTATTTGAATGTGGCAGAGACAGGGCCCATGACTTTTGGGGTGGAAGCGGCTTGCAGACAATATTATGGTCACAGCGGTGCCGAGATTTCAGCCTCAGAGGCGGCTCGAATTGCAGCGGTTTTACCAAGCCCAAATCGTTTTTCCATTGAGCATCCATCGGCTTATGTACGCAAACGAACATCTGCCATTCAACGCCAAATGAGAGGTTTAGGGGGTAAAAACTACCTAAAAAATTTACAATAATTCTACAGAAGGGTCCCAGAAATGGGAAGGAAAATCGATAATTTGATCGTCTTTAATGGTAAGGCCTTCTGCTTCTAATAATGCCTGCATTCGATTCCCTCCAAAAAAGTTCTTTCCTGTTAACACCCCATGGCGGTTTACCACCCTATGGGCAGGTATCGAAGCTTGACCGTGGGACGCATTCATCGCCCAGCCCACTAATCTTGCTCCCCCTTTTGAGCCTAAATAACCAGCTATAGCACCATAAGTCGATACTTTGCCTTCTGGTATTAAGGTCACTACCTGATATATTGCCTCAAAATCAGCCATTAGACTTCTTTTCGCTCCTCGATTTCTTGACACAACTCCGCATACCACTTCTCCCCAAATTTGCGGATCAATGGCTCTTTCAAAAACACATAAATAGGAACGCCTAAAGACGCTCCATTCGAGCAAGCATCTGAACAGATAGACCAACGATCGTAATTTAAGGCCGTATAATCAGCTAATTTAGCCAAACGAATCGGGTATAAATGACACGAAATAGGCTTTCTGAAATCCGTTTTACCGGCAAAATAGGCTTGTTCGATACCGCATTTTAAATAACCTTTATCATCATAAATAGCGTAAGCACATTCTCTACCTTTGATTACCGGAGTAGAAAAATCTCCATCATCATCTTTTACCCAAGCACCCGTTTTAGCTAATTCTGCTAAGCCTACTTCGGATAAATAGGGTTTGATTTCGTCCTGAATTCGCTCTAAAATTTCTAATTCTTCTTCCTCCAATGGAGCCCCTAAATCGCCCTCTACACAGCAGGCACCTTTGCATTTGGCTAAATCACAAACGAAAAATTCGTCTGCTACATCAGAAGAGATTACGGTATCGTCAATTAAAATCATCTACTTATTTTTGAACCACAAAGGTACATATTATAGTTTATATAGGTAATTTTACCTTATGAAATCCCTTTGGATACTTTTATTAATATTTTTATTCTGTTTGCCGGTTTTTGCCAAAACCGAGTTTCCTGACTCACTATTGATCGGAAACGTTAAGGTATTCATCCATCCTTCCGCAAAATCCATTCTGGAGTCTGAGCAAAAACGCTTAGGAAGCAGCAAAAAATTCGTGGAGGGAATGAAGGAAAAAATGCGCTTTTATTTCCCCGTTATGGAACCCCTTTTGCAATCAGCTGGTATTCCTACTGAATTCAAATACCTATCTGTTCAAGAGAGTGGACTCAATCCCATCGCCGTATCGAGCTCGCAAGCCGTAGGATATTGGCAATTCAAAGCAGGCACCGCGACAGATGTAGGAATGAAGGTGAACACACAGGTGGATGAACGCAAACATATCATCGAGGCCACTAAGGGAGCAGCGAATTATTTCACTCGAAATAACCGCGTATTGAATAATTGGGTTGGAACACTCCTCTCCTACCGAATCGGTTTAGGGACAGCGAAGAAAACCCCTTATGTGATGGATTGGGTGGGAAAATCTGACATTCAGGTGGACTCAAGTACGGATTGGTATGTACTTCGTTTTTTAGCTTACCAAAAATTCTGGGCAGACGAATTTAAAAAAGATGATTCCCTAGGTATTCAGCCAGCTAACCAGGCTAAACTCATTTGTTACGATAATTCCTGCGGCAAAAACCTGTATGAAATCGCAGATGAACTAAATGTTAGCTACGATGATTTGAAGAAATACAATCCATGGATCTTAAACGATTACGTACCTAGCGATAAGAATTACATTATCTACCATCCATCTACTGTCACCTTCTTTGATAACACTATTCAGATTCCAGAGATTTTACAGCCAGAGGATTTTCTGTTACCGCCTAAAAAGAAATTAGACAACCCGCAGAAGGAATAATCCATCCCGGATAGGCAGCAATAAGGGCTCCACACGCGGGTCGTTTGCTACTTTAGTATTAAAATCGCGCAAAGCTTGTGTCGATTTATCACGAGCAGATTCCTCAATAATTTTACCACTCCAAAGTACATTATCGACTAAAATAAGACCTCCAGAACGCATTTTATCGATCACTAGATCAAAATACAACGCATAATTACGCTTATCCGCATCAATAAATACCAAATCAATCGGACCTACAATGCTCGGAATTTCGATGGCTGCATCTGCAATACGGTAGTCTATTTGCTCTTTATAGACAGAACGATTGAAGAAAGAACGGGTAAATGTTTCCAATTCTTCATTCACATCAATCGTAATTAAACGACCACCAGATTTTAATCCTTCCGCCATACAAAGGGCGGAATATCCCGTATAGGTGCCTATTTCGAGAATAAGAGAAGGTTGATAGACTTTGGCAATAAAAGACAAGAAACGACCCTGCAAATGACCCGAAAGCATCCTAGGCTGCAGCACCATCGCATGTGTTTCCCGAACTAACTCCTTTAACAAGTCATTTTCTGGCTCCGTATGCAGGCGCGCATATTCCTCTATCCCTGCGTCAATGAATTCCATTATTTAATCCCGGTGTAAAAGAAGTCCAATGAATTGTCTGGATCTTGGCTAAGGAAATAGTCATCCACTTGAATCGATGAAACAAGGGAATTATTTGACTTAGACATCGATAAGCGGCTCATGCGATTCGCGATGTCATAAGGCACTTGTAACCAGGTTCTAGGTAATTTATATTGTAAGTTAAAAATATCGAAACGGGTGATTTTCTTTACCGCCACCTTATTTTCTTCGTAGTAATCCATTACTTTTTGATTCCCATGCACGCCTTCTGTAACTACTTCAGAAAAGTGTTTCTTCATCAAATCGCGTAATTCTGGTGCCACATATTCGCGTACATGCCACGGATTGCGAGTCAACGAGAATTTCTTATTCACCGTTGTTAAATACAATTTTCCACCTGGTTTCAATACACGAGCGGCCTCGGCCAAAAAGAAATCATCGTTTTCGATGTGTTCGATCACCTGAAAAGTAACCACATAATCGAAATGATTTGAAGGTAAATCTTTCAGTGGAGGTAAGAACATATCAATAAACTTGAACTTAGGATAAGTCTTGGATAAACTTTCCATTAATTCCGTGTTTTTATCAACTCCCGTATAATCACTAACCTTATCTGCTAAAACACCTACCCCACGTCCTGTGCCACATCCAATCTCCAACACATTACCAGAAAGCAGATGGCTAACATGGATATAAGGGTACAATAGTCGTTGGTGAACAGGATTATCTGATGGTATATCAGAGGAAGCGATTTCGGTTGTTTTATACATTACTAAATAAGATTAAGACACAAAGGTAAGGAATTATCTAGCTGAAATGTTAAAAAAAATGCCGACCTTCGTGCAAAATTTCAAGCAACAACGTGTCAGAAGAAAACGCATCAAGACCCCCATTTAAGAGACCATTTAGACATTTTACAGCGCCTAAGACAGATAATAAAGAGTTTGTTTTCGGTGTGCAATCTGTTTTAGAAACCCTTCGCTCTGGGAAGGAAATTGATCGCTTGTTAGTTCAAAGAGAATTAGGAAACACTGAAATCCTTGATTTAGCTAAAGAAAAAGGTATTCAAGTACAGAAGGTGCCTTTGGAAAAATTAAATCGAATTACACGTAAAAATCACCAAGGAGCTATCGCATTCGTTTCTGCTATCCACTATGCAAAGCTTGAGAATGTCATTGCAGATACATTTGAAAAAGGTGAAATTCCCTTTATCTTGATACTAGACCGCGTTACGGATGTGAGAAACTTCGGTGCAATCGCCCGTACCGCCGAATGTGCAGGTGTTCACGCGATCGTTTTACCTTCTCGTGGGGCTGCTCAAATCAATGCAGATGCCATGAAGACTTCTTCCGGAGCCCTCAATTTTATTCCGGTTTGCAGAGAGGATAGTTTGATTCAAACGATTGACTTCCTACAAAACTCAGGCCTACGCGTAGTCGCTTGCACGGAGAAAGCAAAAAGTACAATTTACGAAGTGGATTATAAAGACCCTATTGCCATTATCATGGGATCGGAGGAAGATGGAATTACAGATGAAATCATCCGTAAATCGGACGAAATCGCAAAAATCCCTCAAACAGGTCAAGTCGGTTCTTTAAACGTATCGGTTGCAGCGGGTGTCATCATTTTTGAGACAGTTCGCCAACGTTCTATTTAATTTTTTCGAAGAATTTGAAAAGCTGAAGCTTGAGCTGTCGGCAAAATAGTCACATCTGCTATATTCACATGAGCAGGAGCTAAAACAATATAGCGTATTAATTCCGCCACGTCTTCCGCTACTAAGGGTTCGAAACCGGCATAAACTGCTTCCGCTTTAGCTTGATCGCCTTTAAAGCGTACCTCAGAGAACTCCGTATTTACGGCACCTGGTGCCACATTTGAGACCTTGATTCCAAAAGGATTTAAATCCTGGCGCATTCCAGCTGAAAGAGCCTCAACTGCCGCTTTCGAGGCACAATACACATTCCCATTCGGATAGGTCTGCTTTCCTGCAATGGATGATAGATTAATGATGTGCCCTGATTTTCTTGCTACCATCCCTTTCATCACTTCTTTCGAAACATACAATAAGCCCGTCACATTTGAAGACATCATTGCCTCCCAATCTGACACATCACCCTCCTGAATAGCAGACATCCCATGTGCATTCCCCGCATTATTTACCAAGACATCAATATTTTTCCAATCAGAAGGTAGGGATTCAAACGCCTGAATAACTGAAGTTTGATTACTCACATCAAAAGTCAAAATAATGGAATTAACAGATAAACTTGCCTGTAATTCTTCCAAACGTTCTTTCCTTCTACCGCAAAGGATCAAATCAAATCCTTCTTTAGCAAGTGATTGTGCTGTGGCGCGACCGATTCCGGAACTCGCGCCTGTGATGCAGGCGATTTTTTTCATGGGAATAAATTTTATGCGAAGGTAAGCGCAAAGAGGTGTTCTAAAAAATTTGAGCGTAATTTGTATGTAAATTCAATACCCTATGAACTTTTTAATCGTTGGATTGGGCAACATAGGCCCGCAATACTTGTTTACAAGGCATAATATCGGTTTTATGGCGGTGGATTACTTAGCCAAACAAAAAGATCTGAACTTCAAGACAGATCGATTAGCCTCCATTGCCTCCTATAAATTAAAAGGACACACGATATACCTCATAAAACCCACTACGTTCATGAACCTGAGCGGAAAGGCGGTGAATTACTGGCTTTCTTATTATAAGATAGAAAAAGAAAACATGCTCGTGCTTGTTGATGACCTAGCCATCCCCTTTGATACCCTACGTTTAAAACCTAAAGGCTCTTCAGGTGGACATAACGGACTTAAAAGCATTGAAGGCGTTCTAGGTGGCACAGAATACCCGCGCTTACGGATGGGAATTGGCAGTGATTTTCCTAAAGGGAGACAAGCAGATTACGTACTTAGTAACTTTTCTGAAGCCGAACTAGAGACAATCCCCTTTATTTTGGACAAAACCGCGGAGATAATAGAAACATTCTGCGTTGAGGGACTCGCTAAAACAATGAACAAATACAACCAATGATTGTATTTTTTAAAGAATATTTGAATTTTTCCGTAATTTTCAATTAAGAATTATTCAGATGATTTAAAATATTAGACCAAATATTATTCTGAATTATTTTAATAATTATATATTTTATTCTGAAATAAAATTCAAAAACAAAATATTACAAAAAATTAAACCAAAAATAGACTAAAATAAAGTTTTGCCATATTAAAAAAATGCAATAATTTTGCATCGTTGATTTAGATACTAAATATAACAAAAATATGAAGAAGACATTATTATTAGCTAGCTGTTTAATTGGATTAAACCTAGTTGCGGTTGCAGGAGAAGAAGCGCGTTCATTTAATCGTTCAAACGATTTATCAGTAAAAACAGAAACATTATCAGAAGTAATCACTTCGTTGATTCGTAAAGACGCTCAAATAAAGAGCGCAAGCGCAGCGAGTTTGACTATATCGATTTTACAAGATTTCCAAAATAACAAGACTGAGTTCTTAAAAGTATCAGATTCAGAAAAAGCGGTTTTCAACCAAACCATTAAAACAATTTCTGAGCAAGGACAAAATTTTTCAGACACCAAGACGTTAAACTGGATCAAAGAGATTAATCAAGAGGCTAAAAAAATCAACTTAGTTTGGTCAATTGTAAGCACTGAACCCGTTATCGAAACTAATTTTGATAACAGCTCAGAACAACAAGAGCACTTGATTGTAATGTTATAATTTAGATTGTTAGTAGTTTTCATAGTTAAATAGGTTTAGAGGTAATCAAAAAAGGTGAAGTTTTTAACTTCACCTTTTTTTTATTTTTTTTGCATTAAACTTATAAAATATCCGCCAAAGCATTATATTTGTATAAATTTTCATAGTTAAATAGGTTTAGAGGTTAAACAAATAAGGCCAGAAGTTTCTTCTGACCTTATTTTTATTTTATACCACCCTGAAAATGAGGACCTAATTAACGGTTCCTCCATTCCAAATTTGCTTATTGGGCTGCACTAATGCTAAACTTCCATCAGCATCCTCTGCCATCAAAATCATCCCTTCACTCTCAATACCCATCATTTTACGTGGTGCAAGATTAGCTAAGAAGGTCACCTGCTTACCCAGTAACTCTTCTGGTGAGAAATGCTCTGCAATACCAGATAAAATTGTTCTAGTCACAAAACCATCATTCACCTGTAGCTTTAACAACTTCTTACTCTTCTCCATCTTCTCTGCTGCAACGATTTCGCCAATGCGAATATCCATTTTAGCAAAATCATCAAAAGTCACCGTCTCTTTAAGAGCAGGCACCGACCTATTCGCTAATTCCATTTGCGCTTTTGTTTGGACTAATTTATCTACTTGCTTTTGAACAGCTTCATCTTCAATTTTCTCAAATAACAAACCAGGGTTTTGCAAAGAAGTACCTGAAGCAATCACCTCAAAATCGCCAATACTTGACCATTCAAAATTCTTCATTCCAAGCGCAGAACGTAATTTTTGGGCACTAAACGGTATAAATGGCTCTAGCGCTATACTTGCCTGAGCTACTAATTGGGCCGCATAATTCAATACAGTTCCTGCCTTAGCCGGATCCACTTTCATTATCTTCCAAGGCTCCGCTTCCGCCAAATACTTATTACCTAGTCGTGCAATTTCCATTGCTAATACTAGCGCATCACGGAATTTATAGTTTTCTAGCGCCACTGCCAGTTTAGCTGGAATTTCAGCCACAGCTGCCATCAAATCCGCTTCTAATCCGGTCCCCTCAACTTTAGGAGGCACCACAGAACCGAAGTTTTTATCAATTAAGACAAAAGCTCGGTTCACAAAATTGCCTAAAATGGCGACTAATTCAGAGTTGTTTTTGGTCTGAAAATCAGCCCACGTAAAATCTGCATCCTTCGTTTCTGGACTTGAAGCCGTCAAAGCATACCGCAATACATCTTGCTTACCTGGGAAATCTGCTAAATATTCATGTAACCAAACCGCCCAATTGCGAGAAGTAGAGATCTTATCCCCTTCCAGGTTCATAAATTCATTTGCAGGCACCTGATCGGCTAATTGGTAGCCTTCGTGCGCCATACACATAGCTGGGAAGATCAAGCAATGGAATACGATATTATCTTTCCCTATGAAATGCACAATACGGCTATCTTTCGCCTTCCAATAGGTCTCCCATTCCGGAGTTAACTGCTTTGTCATGGAGATATATCCAATGGGAGCATCAAACCACACATAAAGCACCTTGCCTTCCGTATCTGGTAAAGGAATAGGTACACCCCAGTTCAAATCACGGGTCATCGCACGTGGCTTCAAGCCCTCTTGCAGCCAAGACTTAACCTGACCCGCCACATTTGACTTCCATTCGGGATGAGAATGAATGTATTTTTCTAATTCAGGCTGCCATTGATCCAAGGGTAAGAACCAGTTTTTAGTCGGCTTCAATACAGGTTTAGAACCACTAAGCGCCGATTTAGGATTCAATAGCTCCGTAGGCGAAAGCGTTGTTCCACACTTTTCACACTGATCACCATAAGCACCAGGCTGTTTACAAGAAGGACAATCTCCTGTGATGTAGCGATCCGCTAAGAATTGTTTCGCCTCTTCATCATAGAATTGCTCGGTCACTTCTTCCAAAAATTTCCCTTCGTTATATAATTTCAAAAAGAATTCTTGGGAAACCTGGTGGTGGACAGGATCAGAAGTTCGGCCATAAATATCAAAGGAAATACCAAATTGCTCAAACGAATCTTTAATCTCCTGGTAGTAATAATCCACCACTTGCTGGGGAGTTTTACCCTCTTTTTGTGCCTTAATCGTAATAGGCACTCCATGCTCATCTGTTCCAGACACGAAAATCACGTCTTTTTTCTGCAAGCGTAAATAACGCACATAGATATCTGCTGGCAAATAACATCCCGCTAAGTGGCCGATATGTATAGGTCCATTCGCATAAATCAACGCGGCAGTAACGGTAGTCCGTGAAAAGTCTGACATAGAATTGGGTAAAATGAAAGCACAAAAATAGGCAAAAACATTCATTGAAATAATCGATTTACCTATTGCGCATCAAAAAAAAATAACTATCTTTGCACACAATTTAAAAAAACAGACAAAAGAAAATGTTAATTATTTCGATAAAAGAGAACGAATCAATTGATAAGGCTTTAAAACGCTTTAAGAAGAAATTTGAAAAAACAGGTGTAGTTAAAGAATTACGTAGAAGATCTGCTTTCGAAAAACCTTCTGTAGGTCGTCGTAAAGAATTGATTCGTGCTGCTTATAAGCAAATCACTTACGGAAATATTAATAACTAATTTCCTATACAATCTTTAAAGGAATTGACTAATTTCGATGATGAATCGTGAATTAGTCAATTTTTTTTTGGACCACCTGTCCATCGAAAGGCGCCTCAGTTCGCACACAATTACCTCCTACGCTACAGACTTAGAGCAGTTTAGCACTTTTATCGCACCTACAGAGTTAACTCAAGTTCAATCGTTAACCATTCGAAAATGGCTCATCAGCTTATCCGATGATTCCATCCAAAACCGCAGTATTAACCGCAAACTGGCCACGCTACGAACTTTTTACAAGTACCTTTTGCGAACAGGTAAAATCGAAGAAAATCCAATGACCTCTATTCGGATGGTCAAAACCACCAAGAAAATTCCCCAATTCGTACGTGAATCAGAAATGGAAAACCTGGTGGAAAACAGAAAAATGGCCACCAATTTCAGCGAAGCTCGAGATGAACTTATCCTTTTTCTACTCTATGGAACAGGTATTCGTCTGGCAGAATTGATTTCACTACAAAACGGCCAAGTAAACCTAGCTTCTAAAACAATCCGAGTGATTGGGAAAAGAAATAAGGAACGGGTGATTCCTATACCAGGACTACTCATCGACTTAATTGCAGCGTATCGCAGCTTTTGCCCTGTGGAACATCCTAATTTACTACTCACAGATAAAGGCGCCCCCCTGTATCCTATGTTTGTTCAACGGTTAGTAAAGAAAAATTTAGGGGAATACAGCCAATTAGAGAAGCTTTCGCCGCATGTATTGCGTCATACCTATGCAACACATCTTTTGAACAAAGGGGCTGATTTGAATGCCATCAAGGAATTATTAGGACATGCAAACTTGGCAGCTACACAAGTATATACCCATAATTCGATGGAGAAAATGAAAGCCATTTACCAGCAAGCACATCCAAAAGCCTAATCAGCTAATATGATAGGCCCTTTTTGATTGATTTGGGAGACATATTGTTCTGATCCAATACCTAAGGCAGCAAATTCTGATGCCATGGCTTCTGCCACCTTTTGCGCTGTTTCTTTTCCTTTTGAAAGAGCAAACAAGGAAGGTCCTGAACCTGAAATAGAGCAACCTAAGGCACCATTCGCAATGGCGGCAGTCTTCACTTCAGCAAAACCCGGGATCAAGATGGCACGAGAAGGCTCAATGATCACATCGACCAAAGACCGACCAATTAATTCATAATCAGGCAATAAGAGACCAGCAACCAAGCCAGCGACATTACCCATTTGCGTAATGGTCGTGGATAAAGAGATTTCTTTGTCTAAAATACCGCGCGCATCTTTCGTGTTTACCTCGATTTGAGGATGAACTATACTGGCATATAAATCCGATGGTACGGGAATTTGAATTATATCTAAAGGATCATAGGAACGAATCACGATAAATCCCCCTAAAAGCGAAGGACCTACGTTGTCCGCATGCGCGGAGCCGCAGGCTACGCGCTCACCTTCCATTGCAAAGGGCAAGAGGTCTTTTTGAGCTAATGGGCGACCCATTAGTTCATTCGCTGCAAAAACGCCAGCCACAGCAGAAGCGGCAGAAGATCCTAAACCAGAACCCAAAGGCATATCTTTATGCAAGGATAATTCAAATCCTTGGTCTTCACGACCAATGTGGGCTAGGTATTTTTGGATGGCAATTCCCGCTGTATTTTTTTCTACCGCTTTAGGCAAACGGCCGTCATCACCCGTTATTTCTTTTATGACAATTCCCGGTGTCTGTTTCTTTTCCAATACCACTTCATCTCCCGGATGATTCACGGCAAAACCGAAAATATCGAATCCACAAGCCACATTTGCTACCGTCGCAGGAGCATATACACGTATCTTTTCCATATTATGCGAGATGGCTACCGATAGAAACAATATCTGCAAAAACACCGGATGCAGTCACTTCTGCCCCTGCTCCCGGTCCTTTAATCACTAAAGGCCTATCATGGTAACGCTTGGTTGTGAAAGCGATTACATTATCCGCACCATCCATTTGATAGAAAGGATGTTCTGGACCTACTGAACGCAAACCTATCGTGATTTTTTGGTCCTCTAAACAAGCAATGTAGCGTAAGACTTCGCCCTTCGCTGCAGCCTCATTCACTAATTTCTCAAAGAAATCATTCGCTTTATCAATCTCCTCAAAGAAAGCGTCTACCGTGGGAGCCGCCTCACAAGCCGGAGGAATAATCTTTTCAATAGTAATATCTGAGAATTCTAACTTCAATCCAATCTCACGGCTTAAAATCAAAATCTTACGAGCCACATCCATCCCACTCAAATCTTCTCGTGGATCCGGTTCAGTGTATCCTTTTTGTTTGGCTGCTCTTAACACCTCTCCAAACGACTTCCCTGGTTTAAATTGATTAAATAAGAACGATAAAGTACCTGAAAGAATACCTTCTATTTTTTCGAAGCGATCCCCTGAAGCGATCAAACCTTGCAGGGTATTAATCACCGGCAAACCTGCCCCCACATTCGTCTCATACAAGAACTTTACTCCCTTAGCAAGTGCCGTTTGATGCAATTGTGCATACAAATCATACGGTCCTGAATTCGCGACCTTATTAGGCGTTACGACTGAAATGTTGGAATGAAATAATCCCAAATAATTCGTATAAATCTCTTTATTCGCAGTACAATCCGCGAAAATGGAATTAGGCAAATTCAAGGATTTGATTTGGGTGATAAAATGCGTTATATCGGCTGGTTCCCCTGCTGATTCTAGCAAGTTTAAGGCTTGATCTAATTCAATACCCTCTTCAATTATAAGCTGTTTACGGCTGTTTGCGATTCCGGTTAAACGGATTTTGATGCCTTTGTATTTGGCTAAATAATGTTCTTGACCAATAATTTGCGCTAATAATGTCTTTCCAATCAATCCCGCACCTACTAAATAAAGATGCAATGTTTTAATCTGAGAAAAGAAGAATGTCTCGTGAATCACATTCAAAGCCTTAGAAAGGTCCTTGTTTTCAATCACTACCGAAATATTCAACTCGGAAGAACCCTGTGCTGTGGCTACAATATTAATTCCATTTTTTCCTAGGGAAGAGAACAATTTCCCACTCACACCCGTATGCCTGCGCATTCCCTCACCTACCACAGCAATGACAGAAAGGTCTCTTTGGATATCTACTCCTTCAATATCTCCTGCCGCTATTTCTGCTGCGAATTCTTTTTCCAATAATTTACGCACCTTATCTGCCGCAGAAGGATCAATCGCAAAACAAATACTATGCTCTGAAGAGGCTTGCGAAATCAAAACAACCGATATTTTTTCACGAGCGAGAACCGTAAAAAGTTTAGCAGAAACCCCTGCCACACCGATCATCCCCGATCCCTGCAAATTAACTAGAGCAAGTTGATCAATAGAAGAAATTCCCGTTATGATATAGGGACTACCCGTAGGTTCTTTACTTACCACGGTGCCTTCAAAAGTCGGGTTAAACGTATTGAGCACTCGAATCGGGATATTCTTGGCAAATGCAGGTTGTAAAGAAGGAGGATAAATCACCTTCGCTCCAAAATGGGTTAACTCCATTGCTTCCGCATACGAAATCGAAAGAATCGTAAAAGCTGACTTTACTTTACGCGGATCAGCAGTCATCATCCCATCTACATCCGTCCAAATCTCGATTTCTTTTACTCCCAAAGCTGCTCCAATAACCGAAGCGGTATAATCAGATCCACCACGACCCAATGTCGTTGTTTCTCCTTTCGAATTAGAGGAAATAAAACCAGTTACCAGGCCTATTTTCCCTTTATTGGCTTCAAAATAGTCAATAATCAATGGATTAGTCACCGCAAAATCAACTTCTGAATGACTAAATGCACTATTCGTCTTGATTATCTCACGAGCATCTACATAGACTACCGGAAGGCCTCTTTGCTGTAAAATCGCATAAATTAAATACGTTGATAAGCGTTCTCCAAAACTCACTAATGCATCAGAGGTCTTAGGCGATATCTCTTTAATTAAACTTATACCTTTCAACACATCGCGCAATTCATTTACTAGAGTACGCACGTGGGCAATCACCTGACTTTGTCCCGTCACCGGAATAAAGTGTTTAATTACATCAAAATGACGTGTCTCAATCGTCTCGATCAGCGTGTTTACCGTGCTTTTCGGCTGAGCCGCTAGGGCGCCCGCTTCTAACAATTGATTGGTCACGCCACTCATCGCAGAAAAGACAACAACAAAATCTGAGGAGGATTTTCCGTTTGACTCGATAATCGCCAAAACGGATTGAATGCTTTCGATACTACCACAACTGGTACCACCGAATTTTAGGATTTTTTCCATTAATTAAGAAAACAAAATGATTCTCAACTCTACAAACAGCTGAGATATAGTACAAATATACGATTTTAGGCCGTATTTTGCCCAAGAATACGATGCCCTTTTCGTTTTCTTTTGGTCAAATTCCGATAATTATCACTTAAAACGGAAATATTCCCGTCTACTTCAAAGACTGCGAGGTTCACATCCTCGATTTCTTCAACCCCATGTTCCCTCACTACTGCTTTCAATTGTTCTAATGTTATAGAGGCTTCTTTTAATCCATTCTCCTTCACAATACCTTCATAAATTAACAAGATTGGTTCACCATCAATAACTTTACTAATATTTTTATTTTTGTTTGTAGCCCATTTAAAAACATAATTCATGGCAAACAATGCTAAAGCGGCTACTAAACCTCCAGATAAACTCGTATCATCCCCCACCATCGCTGTCTGCACGGAATTCGATATTAATAAGATAAAAACTACATCCACTACCGATAATTGCGCAAATTCCTTCTTCCCAAAAACACGAATAGCCGCTACGATGAACACGTAAACGGCTATTGATTTGAGGGCGATGAGTACAAAGCCTTCCATATTTTTCTATTTTTTCTTTTCCGCAGCCATGACCATAGATAACTTCAATTTAGCCGCCAGGTCATAGATATTGGTTAATTCCTGTACTGTTTGATTTCGATCCATCCGAACCACTAATGTGACCGCCTTTTTAGTTTTCACTTCATTTGTCAATTCCGTCTCTAAATTAGTTACATCTACCAATCGATCATCGATGTAATAATTCAATTTTTCGTCCACTGTTAAACGAATCACTTCATTCGCAGGCGTAGGCATCGGCTTTGCCGTTTCTGGTAAAAGCAATTTAATCGCATCCGGGGAAGCTAACGTCGAAATCATTAAAAAGAACATCAATAAAAAGAAAAGGATATCCGCTAGGGCTCCTGTTTCTACTTCCGATGCTTCTCTGGCTCTCTTTCTGAAATTCATCGAATTAGGCTTTAGACGCTGGTTTGTGAAGAATATCTAAGAAATCAATCGCAGTAATTTCCATTTTGTTAATGGTACGATCAATCATCGTCGTTAACAAGGTATAAAGTACATAGGCTATAATACCCACAATCAAACCTGATGCGGAAGTCACCATTTTCTCATAAATACCACCCGCAATCGTAGAGATATCAATTTTGTTAGAGATCGATATATTATGGAAGGTACGAATCATACCCGTTACTGTACCTAAAAAACCGAACATCGGAGCAATACGTGCAATCGCACTTAGAATTCCTAAATTCTTCTCCATATTGTAGATTTCCACTTTGGCCTTATTCTCAATCGCCGCTTCAATATCACGGATAGGTGATCCTAAACGAGATAATCCTTTTTCCAAAAGCTTTGCAATCGGGTAAGAAGTTGCTTTGCAGAAATTAATCGCTCCCTGCACATTGCCAGCTAACAACATATCGTTAATAGTGTGCAAGAAATTCTCATCCAATTTTGCCGTCTTACGAATATACAAATAGCGTTCAATGAACAAGAAAACGGCTGCAGCAAACAAGAAACCGATGGGGTACATCACATAGCCCCCTTTCCCTAATAAGTCTAACACCGAAAATTCTTCTACGACAACTTTAGTCGCTTCTTGAACCGGCCCAGAAGCATTAACAATAGAATCTGCTACGGCAGAAGAAAGTGAATCGACGGTCACACCCGCCTGTAGTAAAATAGTTGCTAGCGATAAAGCCATAGGATAAATTGATTAATCTTATTTAGTACAAGTTTACACTTTTTTTTTCAAATTCTAAGGCTGACTTATGGAAGATTGGAGTTCCGTAAACCAAAATCCTTCCTTCAAACTGTAGGACGAAAACCAAAGCTCATTTATAGACAACTCCCGTAACACTTTCGCCACTAAAAAAGTCGCATAAGGAAATATACTTGCTCTGAATGCCTTCATTCCGGGATAATTCACTCGATCTTCATAATGCAAGGCATCTACATTTTTCTTATGATGCATAAACAAGGGTACATCTAATTCGCAAGAAGCAGGTGTTTTCCCAGGCCTATTTTCAATTTCCAAAATCGTTTCAAACGCCCCAGCTGCCCCAATTAAAACAGTCGGTTTAGCCTCGCTACAAACTTCCAACAGCGATTTCATCTCCTTTGAAATATAGGCATCTAAATCAGGTACTATTGAGAGATTAAATTCATTTTCCACCGAAAAGCGATTTCAATCGCAATCCTCCAATTTCTAAACTCACTCGATACAAAACTTCTTGACCCTTAAATAAGATAAACTCCACACTTCCCCCACCTATATCCATTACTAAACTCGTTTTTTCCCAACGATCAGGTAAGGAGTTTCGTATACCGGCATAAATAAATTCTGCCTCTTGGATTCCGTCTATGATACGAATTCGTATTCCTAATTCACGAAAAACTCGCTCCTGAAATTCTCTGGAATTAGAGGCGCGACGCAAAATGCTTGTTCCGATGGCATAAAAATGGCTCAAATCACCTCCTTTGGCTAGAAAAACCTGCTTGAATTCCGCTAAACAAGTGATAGCCCGGTGCATCGCGTCTTCTTGTAATACCACCTCTTCCATCGCACCCATACCTAAACCGACTGGTCGCTGCAAATGCTCCTCCACCCTAAATTCCGATACTGGTGAAATCAATAATTGAAAGGTATTCGTACCCAGGTCCGCAATAGCGCAGATTTTTGACATTTGATGTTGTTTGGAACAAAAATAAGCCGAAAAGGCGTTCAAGAATAAATAATATTCTTTATTTTAGTAAAAATGTATCCTGAAAAATGCTAAATCCAGAATTCGACGAGAATAAAGAAGACATTCAATCTTCCGTTCAACGCTACGAGAACATGTTGAATCAGCAAGAGAACGCGTTTTTCGATGCAGAAACATTAGAACAAATCGCCGAACATTACTTTGTTCAATCGCGTTTCGATCAAGCCTTAGAGGCCGTAAATTTAGGCCTAAGTCACTACAGTTATTCGTTGGAATTAATAACCTTGAAAGCGCAAATTTTAGGGGAAATGCAAAAGCTTGAAGAGGCAATGGAGTTAATTGAAAATGCTATTCTACTTTTTCCCAACGATATCGAATTAACCCTGGTAAAAGGCTATCTGTTAAGCCAAATGGGGCAACACGAAGAATCTATCCAACTCTTTTTAGCTTCTTTAGACCGTACTGAAGAAAAAGACGAAGTCTATTTTAGAATCGGTTTGAGCTACCAAGCCTGGGGAAAACCCCGCGAAGCGGTAGATATGCTTAAGAAGTGCCTAGAGTTAAATTCAGAGAATGAAAATGCCTTAGTGGAACTGGCAAACTGCTTGGATGAAATAGGCAAAATCGAGGAGAGTATTCCTTACTACAAGCAATTCATCGATGCTGATCCTTTCTCCTTTACGGCTTGGTATAATTTAGGCATCGCCTATTCGAAACTGAAGCAATTTGAGAAGGCTATAGATGCCTATGAATATTCGCTTGCCATAGAACCTACGTTTGGGTCTTCCCTCTTTAATTTAGGGAATACCTATATGAATATTCAGGAGTATGCTAAAGCGGAGGAATCCTACCGGCTTTGTTTGAAATACGATGACCCTAACCCAGAATTATATTGCTGTTTAGGGGCGAGCATTGAACGTCAACGTCGATTTGATGATGCACTTGTTTATTATAAAGAGGCCATTAAGGTTGATCCGCTATGGGATGAGGGTTATTATGGTTTAGCCGTTTGTTTAACCGAAATGGATAAGTGGTTTGAGGCCTTGCATTTTTTAAAGAAAGCACTCAAATTAAACGACACAAATCCCCTGTATTGGACGGGATTAGCAGATGTTGAAGCCTATTTGGGCAATCCAGTTTCCTCAGATGAGGCTTATGCCAAATCCGTTGATTTAGACTCATTCTTTGCTCCCACTTGGGTGAAATGGGCACAACTGCACTATGATTTGAATGACTTCGAAAAATGTGCTGAGATAATGCTTTCCGCCATTGATGAACTTCCGGAAGAAGCTGACCTTTATTACCGCGCTGCCATTTTTTTGATAAAAGCAGGGCAATTTAAAGAGGCCTTTCATTTCTTAGAGTCTGGTCTTCTATTGGATTATGATAAACACGAAATTATTTTCGAATATTTTCCAAACATGGAAACACAAAAGGCGATTTATAAGTTAATTCAACAGTACAAGAAATAATTCTTGCCGTTCATCATTTTATCTGTATCACCGAGTCATTTAATCTTTAATTTTCTAGTCTAAAAACAAAATACCCTTATGAAGAAAATTATTCTATCGGGTTTAATGCTTTGTCTTTTGCAGCCCGCAATTGCACAACCTAAACCCACTCCATCAACACAAAAGGCAACCGCTAGCCTTCCTATACCCGAAAAGGTAACCGAAGCGGAGGGAATTACGGAATATAAATTAGCAAATGGATTACGCGTACTTTTATTCCCAGACCCTTCTAAACAAACCATTACGGTTAATATCACCTATTTAGTAGGTTCTCGCCACGAGGGCTATGGTGAAACAGGGATGTCACACCTTTTAGAGCACATGGTGTTCAAGGGCACGAAAGAAAAACACAAAGAAGTAGCGAAAGAAATCTCAGATCACGGAGCGCAATTTAACGGTACGACTTGGTTAGACCGCACGAATTACTTCGAAACATTTGCTGCTACGGATGAAAATTTAGACTGGGCTTTAGATATGGAAGCGGATCGTATGATCAATTCACGTATCGCTAAAAGCGAGTTAGAGACTGAAATGACAGTTGTTCGCAACGAATTCGAACGTGGCGAAAACGATCCTGGTAGTGTTCTAATGGAGCGCATCGTTTCTACCGCTTTTTTATGGCATAACTACGGTAACTCAACCATCGGTGCTCGTTCTGACATCGAAAAAGTGCCTATTGAAAACCTGCAAGCCTATTATCGCAAATATTACCAACCAGACAACGCGGTATTGTTAGTAGCTGGAAAGTTCGATCCAATCAAAACGTTGAAGTTAGTTAACGAGAAATTTGGTGTTATCCCACGTCCAGAGCGTGTATTAACGCCTACTTTCACCGCTGAGCCTACACAAGATGGCGAGCGGGATGTAACGCTTCGTCGTGTGGGTGATGTTCAAGTAGTGGGAATGGCTTACCATATTCCATCCGGTTTACACCCGGATTATGTTGCGGTTGATGTTATGACTGATTTATTAACTGATGCTCCTTCTGGACGCTTATACAAGGCTTTAATTGATACTAAAAAGGCTAGTAGCCAATTTGGAATGACTTTCCAATTGAAAGAGCCAGGCTTAGTTTATTTCGGTGCTGAAGTATTAAAAGAGAAATCGGTGGATTCTGTTCGACAAATTATGATCAATACGATCGAGAATTTTGCCAAAACTCCTCCAACAAAAGAAGAAGTAGATCGCATTAAAACGAAAGGAATCAAGAACATTGAACTTTTATTAAACAACGCACAACGCGTAGGTGTAGGACTTTCTGAATACATCGCTCAAGGGGATTGGCGTTTATTGTTCCATACACGTAATCAATTAGAGAAAATCACGCCTGCTGATATTCAACGAGTGGCAGCTGCTTATTTCAAATCTGCTAACAGAACTTCAGGTACCTTCTACCCTACAGAGAAACCTGAACGCGCTGAGATTCCAGAAGCCAAGGACGTAACGACTGTCTTAAAAGACTTCAAACCTAAAGCTGCGGTAAGCCAAGGTGAGGCTTTTGATCCGTCTCCAGCAAACATTGATGCTCGTACAAAAACGGATAAAATTGGTGGAGTGCAATTAGCCTTGTTATCAAAGAAAACAAGAGGTAATTCAGTATATGCACGTATGACCTTGCGTTTCGGTGATGAAAAATCATTAATGGGAACAGCAACTGCTGCCGATTTAGCCGCAGATATGTTAACAAAAGGAACAGCAAAACATACACGTCAACAATTCCAAGATGAATTAGACAAGTTAAAAGCACGTGTAAGCATTTCAGGTGGTGCTACCCAAGCAAATGTTTCCATTGAGACAACGCGTGACAATTTAATTCCTGCGTTGAAACTAGTAGCCGAGGCCTTAAAGCAACCTGTATTCCCGGCAGATGAATTCGAAAAATTAAAGCAAGAGAATTTAACGGCTATTGAGGGACAAAAAAGTGAGCCTCAAGCGAAAGGGTCAGAAGCGTTAAGTCAATTAAGAACAGGTCATTATGACAAGCGAGACGTTCGTTACCAACCAACAATGGCGGAACAAACGGCTAACTACAGTGCTGCTAAACTGGAAGAATCTGTTAATTTCTATAAGAACTTCTACGGTGCTTCTAACGCTACCTTCTCTGCAGTGGGCGATTTTGATGAGAAGGAATTGAAAGATGTCATCGCAGCTGAATTTGCGAATTGGAAATCACCTAAGCCTTACAAGCGTGTGGCGGACGTGTTCAAAGAAACGGGGGGAAAAGCCATTTCAATTGAAACTCCAGATAAAGCTAATGCCTTTTTCCTAGCTTACCAGCCATTGAAAATCTCAGATAGCGATCCTAATTACGCTGCTTTAGAATTATCGAACTATAT
>VFQS010000570.1_pt1 | contig 39667 bp, 29 predicted proteins | sample 3512361 | NCBI WGS metagenome assembly VFQS01 (sample SAMN10412375, study PRJNA504923) | tailings metagenome | isolation source: Relicate 1 Philex TSF3 active mining | place: Philippines
GTAAAAATGACGAAAATCACAATAATCGGCAGTTCAAATACGGATATGGTGATCAAATCGGCTCATTTGCCGGCGCCTGGCGAAACCGTTTTAGGCGGGGACTTCTTCATGAATCCAGGAGGCAAAGGCGCGAACCAGGCGGTGGCAGCGGCTCGGCTAGGAGGTGAAGTGCATTTTGTGTGCAAGGTGGGAAAAGACGTGTTTGGGGAGACGGCATTGCAGCAATTTAAGAACGAGGGAATTCACGCACGGTTTGTTACACAAGACCCATTAGCTCCCTCAGGAATTGCGTTGATTAATGTGGATGCCAAAGGAGAAAACTGCATAACCGTAGCCTCTGGGGCAAACAATTGCCTTTCTAAAGCTGACATCGATCAGGCTTCGGAAATTTTCGAGACAGGTGATTTTGTTTTAATTCAATTAGAAACGCCGCTTGAGACGGTCATTTATGCGGCGAAACTCGCAGCGAAAAAAGGGCTAAAAGTCGTATTAAATCCTGCTCCTGCGGCGGAAATTCCTGCCGATTTATATCCGCATTTACACGCCATAACACCTAACGAAACAGAAGCAGAAATCCTGACAGGAATCTCGGTGACGGATCTATTAACAGCTGAGAAAGCAGCGAACATATTACTAAATAAAGGCGTTCAACACGTGGTTATTACCTTGGGCGCCGAAGGCGCCCTCTACAAAACGGCTTACGAAACACAGCATATTCCAGTCGCGAAAGTCGTGGCACAGGACACAACCGCCGCGGGGGATTGCTTTAATGGAGCGCTTGTAGTAGGTTTATCCGAAGGAATGAGCTGGATAGACGCAATCGCTTTTGCCTGCAAAGCAGCCTCCATATCTGTTACTCGATTAGGGGCGCAAGCCTCAATGCCCAGACTCAACGAACTATGAAAAAACTAATCCTATTCTTTCTTATTAGTTTCTCATTGACCGCACAACAGCGGCAGAAAGTAATCTTCGATTGTGATTTAGGCGATGACATTGACGATGCCTATGCTTTGGGATATTTGTTAACGCTTCAGGATCGCTATGAGATTTTAGGAATCACCACCTGTTATGGCCGCACGGAGGATCGCGCCATCTTAGCACAGAAATTTTTAGCTGTTACGGGCGAAAATCGTATTCCCGTTTATGTAGGGAAAAACACCTCGAAAAGCTCGGAACGTGCGAATTGGTATGCGGATCAGTTTTATTGGGCAAAGGGTTCTGCGTTGATAAAAAAGCCTCAAGGCGCCACCGACTTCATTCGATCACAACTGAAAAAATACCCGGGGGAAGTCATTATTTTCTCGGTGGGACCGGTGACAAATTTGGCCCCCTTAGGAACCGAATTACAAAAAGCGAAAGCTATCTATGCAATGTTTGGTTCGTTTAAAATTGGTTATGATGGTAGTCCGAAAGTCGATGCTGAATGGAATGTAACCTGCGATATTCCTGCCGCAAAAGCCTTCGTTGAATCTGGAGCAAATATCATCTATGCAGGATTGGATGTGACGGCAATGGTTAAATTATCCGCAGAAAATCGCTTGAAATTATTGATGCGCCAGTCGCCGCTCACGAGTGCGATGCAAGGGTTATACGTTTTGTGGGGACAAGAAACCCCTACCCTTTTTGACCCAGTAGCCATCGGAATGGAAACGAATCCAGAACTATTCACCACCGAAAAAGTGCATGTTTACGTGGACAACAAAGGTTTTACTAGACTAGATCCTTCGAAGCCCGCTAATGCCACGATTGGCACCAGTATTAAGCACGCAACATTCATTGAAAAACTGATGCACCAGTATATCTACCAAAACCTGAACTAATGAAAAAAATACTATTCTTCCTCCTCATCGGCCTTGCAGCACAAGCGCAAACGATCTCGATGAGCAAAGCCGTCTTGAAAGACAAAATCAAGGGTGGTTGGGCTGGCCAAACGATCGGTGTGACTTTTGGCGGGCCCGTCGAATTTCGCTACAACGGAACGATGATCAATTCCTACCATCCTATACCTTGGTATGATGGCTATTTAAAGAATACGATGATCAATAATCCGGGCTTGTACGATGATTTGTACATGGATTTAACTTTCGTGGAGGTATTCGAAAAAGAGGGATTGAATGCGCCCATCGAATCACACGCGAAGGCCTATGCGAATGCGGGCTATGCGCTTTGGCACGCAAATCAGGCAGGACGTTACAACATTTTGAACGGCATGATGCCTCCAGCGTCTGGATATTGGGAAAATAATCCCCATGCGGATTGTATTGATTACCAAATCGAGTGCGACTTTGCGGGTTTAATGTCGCCTGGAATGCCCAATGCGGCATCCAAAATATCCGACAAAATAGGGCACATCATGAACTACGGCGATGGCTATTATGGTGGGGTTTATTTAGGGGCTTGCTATACTTTGGCATTCATTAATAACGACATCAATAAAGTGGTAACCGAGGCTTTGAAAACCATTCCAGCGAAAAGCCAATACTATCAATGCATCTCAGATGTCATCAGATGGCACAAACAATACCCGAACGATTGGACAAAAACCTGGTTAGAAGTTCAAAACAAATGGGCGAACGACATTGGTTGCCCAGATGGTGTTTTTGCGCCATTTAACATCGATGCGACCGTGAATTCAGCCTATGTGGTGATAGGGCTATTGTATGGAAACGGAGATTTTGGCAAAACAATCGAAATCGCGACCCGTTGCGGACAAGATGCAGATTGCAATCCATCGTCTGCTGCTGGAATTTTAGGGGCGATGATTGGCTACGAAAAGATCCCAGCTTATTGGAAACTTGGCTTGAAAGAGGCTGAAGATATCGACTTCAAATACACGTCTACTTCGCTAAACGATGTGTACGAAATCGGCTTTAAACATGCCTTACAAAACATTAAAAACAACGGCGGAACAGTGTCTGAAAATACCGTAAATATTCCCTACTCAGCACCTAAAGCAGTAGCATTCGAGCAAAGCTTCGACCATTCATTTCCTACCGAAAAAATCAACATCGGGAAAAACTTGATGGACGAATATGACTTCGATTTCGAAGGGAATGGCTTCGTCGTGCGCGGCGAAACCGCGAAATGGGCGTCTTTAGATCCGGGAAATTTTGACTTGGAAGTCTATTTAGATGGCAAGCTGTTGGAAAAAGTAAAGCTTCCGGTCGCTTTTACAACTAGACGACACGAGATAACTTGGAAGTATAAATTAGCCACGGGAAAACACCACGTAAAGCTGAAAGTGTTAAACAAAGTAGCGGGCTATGACTGCAAATTATTCGATGCCATCGTCTACGCAGAAAAGCCATTTATGGCCACGAATGAAAAATATTACCGTTTAGGAAACCTAAAATAAGCGCTATGTTCATTATCGAAACCTATTCATCTGCTGTTTTATTGTGCATCGTGACGATGCTTTGCTGGGGCTCGTGGGCAAACACCCAAAAACTTTCGTCCTCGTCCTGGCGCTTCGAACTGTTCTACTGGGATTATGCGATCGGAATTGTTTTAGCCTCCTTGATTTTAGCCTTTACCTTAGGATCGAGCGGAACGCAGGGTCGGGGTTTCTTAGCAGATTATGCCCAAGCTAGCGGCGAAAACCTGCAATCTGCTTTCGTGGGAGGGGTTTTATTCAATGCCGCCAATATTCTGTTAGTCGCGGCAATCGGAATTGCGGGCATGTCTGTAGCCTTTCCAGTGGGTATCGGAATTGCCTTGGTATTAGGGGTTTTAGTGAATTATTTAGCCGACCCACAGGGTAATCCACTGTTGATTTTCGGGGGAGTTGCCTTGATAGCGATAGCGATCATTTTAAATGCGAGGGCGTATAAATCCATTTCCTCTGCCTCCGCATCGAACAAAGGTTTATTCCTTTCCGTATTGGCAGGATGCTTGATGGGCCTGTTCTACAAATACGTAGCGGCTTCGATGGCCGTCAATTTTGCCGCTCCTGAGGTGGGGAAATTAACGCCTTACACCGCTTTAGTCGTTTTCGCAGTGGGGGTTTTAGCGAGTTCAGTGGTCTTCAATACCTTCCAAATGAAAAAGCCATTCTCTGGCGCTCCGTTGAATTTCGCTCACTATTTAGTGGGATCGACCAGAGATCACTTGGTGGGTATTTTGGGCGGCGCGATCTGGTTTGTGGGAATGGCCTTATCTATTCTCGCTTCTGAAAAAGCAGGAGCTGCGGTTTCCTATGGCCTTGGCCAAGGAGCGACCGTGGTGGCGGCAGTATGGGGCATCTTTATTTGGAAAGAATTTAAAAATGCCTCACCTGAAACGCACAAATTGCTTAACATCATGTTGCTTCTATATGTCGTAGGATTAGGCTTGCTGATCGGGTCGAAATAGTTATTTAGGTGCAAGGGGTAGTAATTCCCAGGTATTCGTTGCATAGGGCTTAGTCGTGGCGGTATAATACTTTGCGAGGCTTGAATTATAAAACTGATATTGAGGCAATTGATAACTATTCAAATCAAAACCCATTAATACGCGAACGGGAGTAGCCACTGAACCCAATACGGTGGATAAAACCGTGCCAAAACGGTTTACTCCGCCAATGACTGCGCTTTGTTTTTTCCCAAATACATTCACAAATACTGTTGAGCTAGCCGTATGAGCTCCATAGGCCGTAAGTCCGGCGTCTGCCACCGTTCCCTCACTTATGGCAAACGTCAGTAATCTAGGCGATATAAAACCCAAATAGGAAAAGCGCATTGTATGCGCCGTATTACCTAGCGTAATCGTTCCATTTTCTTCTAAATGAAGTTTATAAAAAGTCTGATTAAATCCACCATCGTGTAAATTACCCCCCGACAGATGGAGAGAACAATAGGTAGGAAAGGCGGAGGCAACACCTGCTTTCAAGGTTCCCCCATAGAGATAGGCTTCATACATTTGATTCACCCCACCTACATAAATGGTGCCAACTCCTCGCTTATAGAAATTCCTTCCAGAAATGACCCCCATCACACCATCATTTGTTCCATACCCAGTAGTAATAACTCGATTTTCTGACGTCACGGTCACATTCCCCTCCACTCCATAGCGACCTGAGGAAATTAAATTACCATAAACACTCACCCCGCCGTAACCATTCACTAACAGCGAACCTCCCATTCCCGAATTTTGAGATGGGTTGGCACTGTTTATTGCCCCACCCACATTAATATCTCGATAGACATAAATGGACCCCCGGTAGGAGTAAAGATATACATTACCTCCATCGGTTAAATTTGTCCCAGAAGCATTGCTAACTGGGTTCGCATTCATCGAAATGTCCGCATTTACATAGATATTACCATACGATCCTATTACCAAAGACAAATATCCTGCATTACCGAAATAATTGTTTGGGTTACGCATTGAAATGGGATTATCAATGTTCACGTCACTATTAGCACTGATATAAAATGCATGACTTACAATGGGGCCATAGCCATTGTAGGTAATAATGGGCGTATTTATATCCACTACTCCGGATTGTGTGCAGGCGGAACAGGCCGTAGTCACATCAGGAGAGGTGTACTTCGTTCTAATGATGAAGTCGATATCCGCCACATTTACATTCGCATTATCCGCTGTGGGAGTAAACGTCACATAACCCCCTCTGAGCGAGGATAAATTCTCACTCCAATTACCCCCAGAGGTAGGGCTATTCGTGAAACGAACATTGGAATACCTCGCTACTTGTGTCGCGTTTATTGTTAACTCGCCTGTACTCAGTTGTCCCGCATTGACCACCGTAGCGTAATAAGTAAATTTTATTTGCTCGTATTCGGACCGCTTTAGGAGTGGAGTAGGCTCTATGAAAATTCGTCCACTGCTTCCGGCGCTCCCTGCCGTGCCTAACCAGCCCTTGATGGTGAGTATTTTATAGTCCAAGTATTGCCTTGGCCCAAATCGCAAAGTGTGCGCATTAGACCCTAATTCAATCGTGGATCCATCCGCTAAAAGTGACACATTGCCCACCGTTTCTGAAAACCCGCCTGTGCGCAAGCTCCCGCCGTTGAATAAAAATGCGGAGCTGTTCGCAATGATTTCCGACGCCCCTAAAATGACAAATCCCCCACTTAACACCGTTGCTCCTGTAAAGATATTGACGCTATTCAATGTGAGCGATCCTGTACCGTCTTTGATTAAGCTCGTGGCCACATTGAGCTGATTTGGACTTGTTCCCCACGTATAGGCAAGACTCCCGCTACCACTCAAACTTCCATTCAAAAGGACATTGCCTGCTCCCCCCACCGTTAAAGCAACGGCACCCACAGCTAGATTACTATTTACTGATAATTGGCTTGTTAAATCCGCATGGATACGAGTGTCTCCTGTTAACGTTATCGTACCGTTTAAGGTATTCGTCCCGGCCACACTTTGGATTGCGCCATTACCCAAAGGACCTATGCCTTTTATCATCAGCGCATTGGAAATGGATATTCCACCTTGTACTTGCAAACTGCCTCCCATCGCTATATTCACCGCATTTGACCCTAAAGCTCCACTATTTCGAATATGTAAGGTTCCACTCGATACCGTCGTTGCACCACTGTAATTATTCGCCGAATAGAGCGAAAAAACACCCATATTGTTTGTAATACCTCCGCTGCCCAAATTCAAAGTCCCGCTGAGGGTCAGCGAACCAGCGCCTGTCGTGCTTAAAGAGACGTTCGTTCCAGTCATCGTTTGGGTCAGGGTGAGGGAGCCGGCGGTGCTGTTGATAGTAGTGTTTTGGCCTAAAGAAATAGCTCCTCCATACGTGTTATTGCCGCTGACATTAGAAAGTGAAACCCCATTTAAGTTCAAGGTTAAGTCTTCTGCGCCCACATTGATGTTATTATAGAGCGCTAACTTCCCTGTTCCGCGCACCACCGTTCCACCGCTCGTACTTCCCAAAGAACGACTGTTGTAGATAGATAAGGTTCCCGCATAAATGGTCGTGATGCCAGAATAGGTGTTCGCGGTGTTATTAACGCTATTCCCTAAAGAAAAATTTTCTCCGTATTTAGCCAAAGACAAAACGCCCAAACCATCCTCAATCAAACCGGTATATACCGTATTAAAATTACTCAAGCCCACCGTCAGTGTGATATTTCCCGCCACACTACTGGTCACCTTGCCGTAGCCATTAGTACTTGCAATCGAACCGATTGATTCCGAAACTCCGTTTAGGTCTAGGGTTGTATTCGCCCCCGTAAAGGAAAGCGTATTATAGTCTGGCAAAGCTGCCCCTCCTGCTAATTGCAAGGTGCCGTCTGCTAGCTCAGAGGAAGATACCGCATTATTTGTCCCACTCACCTTCAAGGTACCCGACCCCATTTTTTTAAAGGCTCCCCCGCTCATAACACCGCTGATGCCATCGTTCTGTCCAGCATTTGTTACCATCGCATAACCATCTGAAACAAGTATATTTCCCGCAAAATTAGAACGGCCCGTAGAAATCAAAGCGCCTGAAATACTAACTCCTGCGGCCCCATTGATGGTTATACCACCTCCTGCACCATTATAAAGGCCAGAATTTGTCGTATTTATTGTTCCACTGCAATTGATGTTCCCGGTGACCTTCACAGCTCCGGCAGTTGAATTCAAGTTTACGGAGCCCCCTTGTGTCAAAATCACGGAACTCCCTACCTCTGACGTGTTATTCAATAGGATTTCGGCCGTTACATTAATGTTCCCTGGAGTGTTAATGACTAAACTCAATGACCCTAAATTCCCTGCATAAGTAGTCGTCGAACGAAGTGTAACCGGATTCCCGATATTCACGTCTGCCGAAGCGTTGAAAGTTACCGTTTTGCTATTCAAAACGCCATTTTGATTATAGGAACTAAGGGCCGTGGTAAAATCGATTTGACCCGATTGTGTACAGGCTGAGCAGACCGTATTAATGATGACATGGCTGTATTTCACCCGCAATAAATCATCTATTTCCGTCACGCTGACGGTCGCGTTGTCTGCATTGGGTGTAAATGTGTAGGTCGTCCCTGTCGTCCCTGCTGATAAAAGTGGCGACCACGTTCCTCCACTCGTGGCGCCCGCGACGAGGGAAAGGTTGCTGTTTTGGGCTTGAAGTTGCCCCGCAAAAAACACGAATAGGATGATTAGATTCTTCATCCTAGTACGAGTAAACAAATTGAATGCGATCTCCCAAAGCAATGACATAAGAGCCATTATTTGCGGATACATAGGCCAAATAAGGCGTAGGCACTGTCGCGTTCGTCGAAAATGCACCTGTGGTCTTATAGCTGTAGGCGTTTTGACTAATCAGAATCCCATTCACAAACATCTTCAGTTTAGCACTTGCGTGCGGCGTCTGCGAAAGTGTAAAATTCGTTTGGCCAGCTGTAACTGCCGCTAAATTTCCTGTGGAACCCGTAGCCGTCGTTTCATCAAAACCATCCCTGAGTGAGCTTGTCCAGCTCGCCACTCCGGTAGATGTTAAACTCAGGATCTGACCTGAGGCACCCGAACTAGAGGGAAATAGTGTTCCTCCCAGCGTTAAAGTGCCGGTCAAACTCGAATTCACGAAGGTCTTATTGGTAAGCGTCTCCGTTCCTGCAATAGTCGCCATCGTACCTGAGGTGGGGAGTGTAATATTCGTGATGCCCGTCGTGTTAATGGTAGTGGAATAGTTACCTGAGGTCACTAGATTTCCCCCGAGGGTGATCGTTTTATTGCCGTTATTTATACCTGTTCCTCCAAAAGAAGGCGATATGACACCTGACAAAGCGGCGCTGCCATCGAAGGGGAAACCGAAGATGGTTTGAGGGGTTGATAGGGAGGATGCAGTGTTTGACGATAGGGCTGTTGTGGCGAAAGTGGATGAAATAGCCGTAGATGCTGATGCAGCAGTTATTGCAGTCAAAGCGGCTGTTGCCGTACTCGCATTTCCCGTCAATTCCCCCACAAAATTTGTTGCGCCTAGCGTATCGAAACCAGACATGCTGGTGTACGTACCACCCAAAATGGTGTTCGTAGATCCTAACGTAATTTGATGATTCGCTAATTGGCCATTGGTGATACTAGCGTTGGCGGAAAGGTTAGCGGTTGTTAATCCGGTGGCTTGGATGGTGTTTCCGGTAAGGGAGATTCCTGAACCCGCGGTAAGTGGCACCTGGTAGTTCGTTCCAGCTACCAATGGTTGCTGATAGTCAGTACCAGCGATGAGAGGTATTTGGTAATTGATCCCGGCTACTAACGGAATCTGGTAATCCACACCTGCCACTAATGGAATTTGATAATCCGTCCCTGACACTAAAGGAATTTGATAATCCGTCCCGGCTACTAATGGTCGTTGATAATCAATACCTGCAACTATAGGAGCCTGGTAATCTGTCCCAGCAATTAGCGGAGCTTGCACATCCAACCCAATTCGCAACCCTAAATTAGTACGTGCTGCTGCCGCAGAGGTGGCTCCTGTTCCACCCTTGTATAAGGATAAAACTCCACTAAGGGAATCTAATGCGAATGTAATGTTGGATGAGCCATCAAAAGCCACCCCATTAATCGTGCGTGCCGTTTCTAGAACCTTCGCTTTTGTTGCGAAGTTTGCCGAGAGCGCTTGTCTGGGGACCGTTTCTTTAGGCACGAGACCCTCCACGTATTGCCTCACTGCCCTAACTGACGGGTATTTTTCACTGGAAGCAGAGTCTGAAAGAATCGAATTGGATTTATTGGCTAGGGATTCTTTGGTGTTTAATTGGGCCAAAACCAAACCAGAAACCGGCTTGTCCACATCCGCCGTATTGTCCACATTCCCTAGCCCTAAATTCGAACGCGCGGACACGGCTGAAGTAGCTCCAGTTCCTCCTGAAGTAATTGGCAAAATACCACTTAGCTTTCCCGCTTCCTCCGAAAAATGCGCATAAGGCAAGTAATTTAGACCACGATTGCTGACCTCTGAATATTTGGCCCCTAAATCAAAACTCACCTGTGTCAACAATTTCTTCACCGGACCTCCCCAATTCAAACTAGCAAAAGTCCCCGCAGCCCCGGTATTCTCCCCCGCCCCTATCTCTAAATTAATCAGCCCATATGCATCCGTCTTCGACTTATGCAACTCCTCAAACTGCAAAGTCGTCCCCACATAAATCCCGAACTTCACCCAAATATCCTTGTTCAAATACAACTGCGGTTGAACTGCGCCTCCGGGAACCTGAATAGCCGCTTGATCGACGATCAGCGCCTGGTAATTTATCGTCTTCAGAGGGGATTGCGCGTGCGCAGAATAGAAACAGCACAGCAAGGCTGTCAGAATGAAATAATTCTTCATAAGCAATCTTTTAAACAGAACAGATTGCTTATTAGTGGTTAAGAAGCAATACGAGTATAAATTGAGGGTATTGTGTTGATAACAAAGGTACTAGGATTTTGCAGAGCGCAAAGGGGGAAGGGGGATATAGTTTAGAAAAAGACAAAAAATCCCCAGTTGTTAGCTGGGGATTTACATAACTCAATCTTTATTTGATATAATACCTTTTCTGACCGCTTGTGGTAATTACGTAAACATTAACCGCTGCACCAGGATTTATTGAAAATGAGGTTACCCCACCATTACCGCTACTACTTGTGTAAAATCTTGTACTTGTTAATACGTTAGACGTCCAAGTGAAATTACTGTAATTACAAATAGTTAAGGTAAATCCATCTGGTAAATCTTCAGGAAAATCAGGCATGCTTCCGTGTTGAGTGGCAATTATATATCCTGAATATTGATATAAGTTTGCTGCCGAAATAAATGGCCAATCATCATACGTTTTTGTGGTAATTGACTGCCATGTAGCTGTTCCATTAGCATTTGCAGTCAAAACTTGCCCAGGATTACCATTGGTATTGGGATATGTTACAGCACCAGCTGTAATCGTACCACTTGTTTTTACATTAGTCACTGAGCTATTCCCCAACTGAATGCTATTACTTGCTGAAACTTGAGCTCCATATCCAAGCGCAGAAGCATTACTTAGGGTCGATGAAGTCACATCAGCATCTGTTCCAATTATGGTATTTTGTCCTCCAGAGGTAATCGTCTGACCTGATCTCTTTCCTACACCCACATTATTATTTCCGGTAACATTTATGAGCGATTGGTTACCAATAGAAGTGTTTTGGGCGCCCGTTAATAAATTTAACATCGATTCTGCCCCCACTGAGGTATTTCCAGAACCGGTAGTTAAGCTTGGCATATTTCTGTATCCAATACTTGTAATATTATCCCAGTATGTGCCATTGTAATTAGCTAATGCAAATGCCCCAACAGCTGTATTACGTTTACCATTTATATTAGAGGCTCCCATAGCACCTGGTCCTATGGCAACACTTTCGTCATTATTCCCATTCCCTCGACCAATAGATAGTCCATTCACGTTAATATTCGAACTAAATGTTTTAGAACCTGCTATCGTCTGGTTGGTGGTTAAATCCACAAAACCTCCTGATGCTGAAGTTACTTCCTTCGTCGTGGTATTGTAATATAACAGGTTTGCTGTCGCCGTTGTCGCTCTAATAGGGTTCACATAAAATCCCGCATTTGTAGGATTTAAACTAGCCCCTGTAGCATTCAAAGCAATACTATTAGCCACTTGAGCATTATTCCCCGCGAAGGCACCTATGGCAACCGCATTCTGGCCTTGACCATACTGCCCTGCAGCATAACCTAGTGCCACTGCTTGACTGGATTGATTAGATTGAGCGGTGTTGCTACCAATAGCAATACCATTTGCCCCTTGATTGGCATATCCGGCTACATAACCTATTCCTATTGCACTTTGACCTTGACCCGAATTACCTGCACCACCACCAATAGCAACGGTATTAGCATTCACTCCTTGGTTAGGAGTTCCTGCTTGTGAACCTATAGCTATGTTATTACTTAATAACCCTAAGGTGGACTGAATCCCGGTGATACTTGTTTGTCCAGTACCACCACTCGCAACAGGAATTACACCCGTAATTTTAGACCCAGCTACCGATGTGATTTTGGCATCGGTTACAGCACCATTGGCAATTTTTGCTGTTGTAATTGAATTATCAGCCACTCCTGCAGATGCCATTGCGACAGCTACAGCCGCATCTGTATAAGCAGTCGTGGCAATTTGTGTAGAGTTTGTTCTTGGACTAGCAGTGGGAGCTGTAGGGACGCCGTTAAAGACAGGAGATAAAAGAGGTGCTTTTTGGTCTAAAGCAACTTGTGTTGCAGTTGAAATAGGCTTAGTAAGATCAGAGGTATTATCTACAGACCCAAGTCCTACCATGACTTTATCAATACCAGAAACCGTGCCTGTAAAAGAGGGAGAGGCAATAGGTGCCAAATTACTTAAATCAGTCACATTTGCTTTCAAAGCTAAAGCCGCATTCACATCCGCCACATTTGCCTTTAAATTCAACGCCGCTTGAGTAGCGCTAGAAATTGGTTTGTCTGCATCAGACGTATTATCCACGTTTCCTAAACCTAAATTAGCTCTAGCACCTACTGCCGTGGTGGCTCCGGTTCCTCCACCAGCAATGCCTAAGGTACTTCCTAATTTTCCAGCCGTTTCAGCGAAAAGGGCATAAGGAGAATAACTTAGTTTTTGGTCTGACACTTTAGTGTAGGTGGCTCCATTATCAAAACTAACAAACACTTGTAATGACTTTTGTGTCGCATCCCAAGTGATGGCATTAAATGCAGTAGTGGCTACAGAACCAATAGTTAAGTTCACTAAGCCATAAGCATCTGTTTTCGTTTGTTGCACTTCTTCGAATTGAATAGAGGAACCTGAAACGATGGCGAATTTAACCCACACATTTCCGTTTACTAATGGCTGGCCAGCGATGTCTTGCCCAGGCAATTCAATTTTTGTGGGATCTAAAATAACCGCTTGATAGGAAATTCCTTTTTGGGCATTCGCCACAACAGAAACAAACAATAGAAGAATGAAGACTAATTTTTTCATGGTAATAAAACAGATATATAAGCGATTATTTCGTGGCTATTTTAAGGCCAAAATTAAATGTGGAAGGAATGAAGTTTAGCGTAGAGGTGCCAAACGTATTCGTGTCTAAATGCTGAAAGCTAGTATAAACAGCGATTTGATCGTTCACCTGTTTCGTAATAGACAAAGTAAATCCAACCGCTAATTTCAATCCACTGAATTGTTCATCTCCCGCGAGATCGACATAATGATTTTGAAGAAATTGAGTTCCATTAGTGAGCAATTGTGCAGCCGCAGATGCTTTGGCAGAAACAGTCAAACCATGAAGTCCGGTATAAGAGGGCCCAATTCCTCCCGTCAACCCCATAAAATCAGCTTGATAGGAGAAAGGGATATTTTGTACGTCACCTACGCTGTTGTATTGATTATAGACTAGACCCATATCGTAAACAAAGGCCTTTGATAATTTATTTTCTCTCGACAAAGAGAGATGAAGGCCAGAACTCGACTTTAAAAAGTCAGGGTTATTACCAGACGAATTAGTGAAAACATAACGGGTAATGTTGTTGCCCACTTCGAAATTCCACGTTTGAGCACTGAGGGATGACGTAATAAACAAGGCAAAAAGGAGGGTAAAAATGGATTTCATGGAACTGTATTGAATCGTGAAGTTCAATATTAGTTCAATGGAGTCCGGAAATAAATTTTTAGGACAATTGGCTTGTTTCGATTCGCCCAATTGAATCAAATTGTCAGGAGAGCTTTTTCAAATAAGCTGAGGGAGATTCCCCCGTTTGTGTTTTAAAGGCTTGAATAAAATTAGAACGGGATTTATATCCACAGGCCTTCCCCACACTTTCTAAGGTATGGGTATTTGCCTCCCCTGCATTTAAAAGTTTTATCGCTTCCTCAATACGTAGCTGGTTTTTCCACTTTAAAAAGGTAATGCCTTTGTAATTATTAAAATAATAGGTCAACACATGTTCTGGAGTGGATAGGTCTTTCACTAAATCCGACATCGAATACCCTGGAACTAAAAATTTCTGCTCGTTTACATAAGTTTGAATGAGCTTGTCAACCTGCTTTAACCGTTCATTAGATAACTCTGGGGTTTTCGCGATGGTGGCAATTTCCTCGTTTAATTTAATCACATCGCTTATCGATGTCCCCGATGAGAATTGGAGTCCATAGAGTATTCTAGGAAAGAAATAGATCGTTACGATCTGCACAGTCATGACTACAGTGGCCACCGTTCTACCCATACCATGTTCATTCATGAGTAACAAAAAATGATTTTGCCATAACGAATAAAAAGAAAAAACGAGGAGAGAAAAATTAAAAATCCCCCCTAAGGCCAGGCACGTAATCAACCACCTTTTTAAAACGATGTTTTTTGCCAAAAGCCCTAATTTAATTGCCTTCAAAACAATTTGATAAGCAGAGAATATATATATAAGCGAGAAAATAGACCTAGAGACAAAGTAGACTGGAAAAGAAATGAGCGGAAAATACACGAGGTAAATGGCTTTTGAATCTAGGTGCAGCTGGTGAGCAAAATTTAATTTATAAGCCCAACTTTGGATTCCGTAGGGAAGTACATTCATTAAGACGATAAAAAAAGGCAGGAAATGAATGTAATCCCATCCTCTAATTTGAACTTTGTTTGTCAGAACGGCCCTTACATAAAAATACAAGAAAGGAGTATTTAACAGATATACAGGGAAATAATGAATGGTAAAAATCGCTCGTAAAGTCTCCGAATCAGAAATGACAGAAGCCCAATGAGCTATGCCAAACAATGAATTCAAAAAGAAATGATAGGCCAAATAACGATTAGCCGGATTTACCTTGTCTGCAAAATTTAATAGAAGAATCGATCCCAAGAAACCAAGAAGACAAATCGCAGGAATCACGTTTTAATCAATTAGAACAAATACTTTAGGGTAAGTTACGTAAAATTTTAATTTCTGCTATCCGGCTATTGTCTATTATGCCCTGAAAACAAAAAAGCCTTCCCGAAGGAAGGCTTTTTTAGACGCTTGAATTGTACTTGGGATGGGAATCGAACCCACACGAGCGTTACGGCTCACGGGATTTTAAGTCCCGCGTGTCTACCAGTTCCACCACCCAAGCGTCCTAGTAAAACTAAAAGCACCGATGGTGCTTTTTCGTTTAGAGCGAAAGACGGGGTTCGAACCCGCGACCTCGACCTTGGCAAGGTCGCGCTCTACCAGCTGAGCTACTTTCGCGTTTTGTGGATGCAAAAATAAGCCCTCCTATTGAATTATGCAAGTAGAAATAAAATTTTAGTGAAAATATTCTCTAAATTTATGCTTTCGAAAAAAATATGAGCATCAATAAACTCGACCAAACAGATCACAAATTACTCGAGATTCTTCAACAAAATGCGAAGATCACAAATGCCCAATTATCTAAGGAAATTGGTCTATCTCCTGCGCCTACTTTAGAACGCGTAAAAAAATTAGAGACGCTGGGAATTATCCAAAGCTATCACGCTCAGGTGGATAGGGAAAAAGTGGGCCTAGGGGTGAGCACGTTTGTGACAGTGACATTAACGGGCCACAAGAAGCAGGTGACAGAGTCTTTCGTGAAACAAATCAACCAAATTCCAGAGGTAATCGAGTGTCACCACGTAACAGGTTCTGGCGATTTTATGTTGAAAATTATTTCGAAAGATATTTCGACCTATCAGAAATTAATGCTCGAAAAAATCAATGAAATTGAAGAAGTGGCTGCCACATCGACAATGGTGATCTTGTCTTCATTCAAAGAAAGTAAGGTATTACCTATTCCTTGATCGATTACAATCGGTGCATAAATTGCGGGATCATTCGGTTCTTCCAAGCGGTAAAGGTTCCCGCTTGGATTTCCTTGCGCGCCTCTCCCACCATCCACAGATAGAAGCGTAGGTTACACACACTCGCAATCATAGCCCCCAGCATTTCTTCACATCTAACCAGATGGCGTAGATATGACTTCGTGTATTGACCATGTACGTCATTCACAAAATGGGGGTCAATAACGGAAAAATCCGATTCCCATTTCTTGTTCTTAATATTGATAATCCCTTGCGTGGTAAATATCATCCCATTGCGGGCATTTCGCGTAGGCATTACGCAATCGAACATGTCGATTCCGAGCGCAATACCCTCTAAAATATTCGCTGGAGTCCCCACTCCCATCAGGTAGCGCGGCTTGTCTTTGGGTAATATATCCGTCACCTCATCCGCCATCGCGTACATATCCTCGACTGGCTCGCCCACGGATAAACCACCAATAGCATTACCAAAAGCACCTTTGGATGCAATATATTCCGCCGAAACTTTCCGTAAATCGGAGTAAACACTGCCCTGAACAATGGGGAATAAAGTCTGATTATAGCCGTACTTAGGATCTGTTTCATCAAAACGCTTGATACAACGATCCAGCCAACGGTGCGTCATATCCATCGATTTGCGCGCATATTCATAGGTACACGGATACGGCGTACATTCGTCAAAAGCCATCATAATATCCGCCCCTATCGTGCGCTGGATATCCATCACCCCTTCTGGAGTGAAATAATGCACACTGCCATCTACATGTGACTTAAACTTTACCCCTTCCTCTTGGATTTTTCGGCCGGTTCCTGCCAAAGAATATACTTGGTAGCCTCCTGAGTCTGTCAAAATAGGTCCCTGCCAGCCATTGAATTTATGCAATCCTCCCGCCTTTTCGATTACCTCCAAACCCGGACGTAAGTAGAGGTGGTAGGTGTTTCCTAGGATAATTTGGGCCTTAATGGGATCGGATAATTCGGTAATATGAACGCCTTTAACGGTCCCCGCAGTGCCCACAGGCATGAAAATGGGTGTTTGAATCGTCCCGTGATCTGTGGTAATTTCCCCTGCGCGCGCCTTCGAGCTAGGATCCGTGTGGCTAATTGAAAATTTCATAGCGCAAAGCTAAATAGAAAGCACAAAGAATAAAGCATAAAGAATAGATATTGATTGAATTTCGTTGTCCTTCGGACTATGTCAAAAACATTTCACGAATCGTTGCGCAACAACATCCAACTTTGCTCTTTGTGCTTTGCTCTTTGTGCTTTGAGAACAATGAAAGTAAATTAAAGCATTGGCTTTAATTTACTTTCATTGTTCCATTCATAATCCTCCAGTGTCCTGGGAACGTACACAGGAATGGATAATTGCCAGGAACGCTAGGCGCTTTGAAGACCACTTTCACACGGCCATCAGATTCCACCAATGGAGTATAGGCTAAAACCTCTGGCATCGCAGGAATGTAGTTTTTCGCTGCGCCATCTGCCGCTGTGATCATTTTGTCTGCTGCCAAACCGATTTTTTCTTGGCTGCCTAAAGCCCCTAAAACCCAGTTGTGCTGCATCGCATCTACGTTTTCAAAGATCAACTCAACTGTCGCCCCTGCTGGAACGGTGAATTCAGCTGGACTGTATTTCATCGCCTCTTTGATCGTCATAATCGTACGTTTCACGACTACTCCTTTCACTTCGGCAGTAGGTATTTCTACTTTCCAGAGACCCGCCAAGCGCTCATAAGCCTCCACATCTTGCGGACGCAATTGCTTGCCTAAGCCTTTGATGAAATTCACATTTTCAGCCGATAATTCTGCCAAACGTTTCGCATTCCAAGTCGCAGATGCTCCTTTCAAGGCCGCGCCCATCGTAGGACCAGCCGGTTGCTTGATCGAGCGCAAAAGAGAGACAATGTCATTCGCAGAATACTCTGTGCTCATTCCGCGGAACGATTTCTCTACGATGTACGAGCCTACATCTGCAGGTAAAGAAACCACGATCGGTTGTCTGAAGATATTGTTGTTGCGATTCGATTCGCCTAATACGGCTTTCGTATCCAAAGCTATTTCCATCATGTAATTACCTGCTTCGTCTGCCGTCCAGCCTAAGTTTCCTGTCCAAGGACCATTATTATTTTTTACTACAGAAACCGTTTCACCTGGAGCCGCTCCATCTGTGAATGTATAGGATTCCAAATCCGTACGACGGCCCATACCTTCGATTTTAACAGTTAAAGGAAGTGGTGTCCCTTTAGGTAAGGCTTTATCTCCTCTGTTTTTTACGCGGATGACGAAACTAGCTCCCTCACGTAAGCGGAAATTGCCGCCTTTGATTTGTACTTCCTCCACGACTAAGTCGAGGCCTGCTTCTGTGCCCGCTGTCGTTGGGTTTTTCGCCTCTTTCGCTAATTTCTCTGCTGCCACCGCACTTGATTGAGCGCCTTGTTTTGCGATGAACGCATTTCGACGAGCAGGACCTCCTGCCATTACGTACGCCGCTAAAGCGTCTGGAATCCAACGATCAGTCGTTTTTTGAGAGGCCGCAATTTTGCGTGCCATCGCCGCTTCTACCGCAGGGGAAGAGGGTGATTCAATTAAAGCTAAAATGGAATGCAAAACGACTAAGGAGTCTTTGTCATTCAGCATTTTTTGGTCCAAAATCAATTTCGCTCCTGCGGCCGTACGAGGCAATACCTGCACCGCTTGCTTGCGCACCGCTGCAGATGAATGTTTCATGGCACGAGCTATAGCATCCATGGGTAAAACACCTAAACCTTCTAAGGTTCTAAGTGCGTGGATGGCTCCGGGTGCGAGACCGATTTCATCGGTTTTGGCAGTACCTAAAAGCGCTACCAAGGCAGGAACCACGTCCTTATTTCCGCGCTCTACTAATAAACGCTGTGCCTGTAAACGCCAAAACAAGTTCGAATGGCTCAAAGCCGCTACACATTCCGCTGGTGTTTTCAAGGAAACCGGGTTGTAGGCAGGGGCCTTATTGTATCCTACACGGTAGATTCGACCATGTGTATAATCACGTAAATCTGTATCGTAGGCATTACCCGTCCCATTCTTGAATCCCTGTGGAACTGGATTATGTTGAATAATAAACGAATACCAGTCCGCTACCCAAACAGCTCCATCAGGACCCACCTGTGCAAATACCGGAGACACCCACTCGTCTGCCCCAGCTAAGAAATTAAAGGCTTCTTTGTCGTTAAAATCAGTGCCCGTAGGAACCTGGCGATTCTGGTGAATCACGTGGCCCGTTGGTTCTGAAACGAATGCGATCTGGTTCCAATATTCTTTCGGAAACGAGCGTGCTGAATAGAAATTATGTCCAGCCGCCGCCGTAAATCCGCCAAAAACATCCACCTGGCGCACTTTCTTCGTGATCGTCCGCATGTCCTTATGCGTATCCGTATTTTTAGAACCATTCAAGGTCATAGGCGCATGCCAAATAGTGCGGTGCGGAATGGCCATATACCAGCCGTGCGCGTTATTAGCCGTCGATCCGAAGACATCGCCCGCCTCATTGAAGTCGAAGCCCCAGGTATTATTCGAAGTCGTCGTCATGTGTTCCATCTTCGAACCATCTGGCTTGAAGCGGAAGAACGCCTGCGCAAATTGAAGCGAATCCGCTCCCACTTTGCCCTTATAACCTGAATATCCTACACAACCCCAAATCCAGTTATCAAACCCATAATGCAGGTTCGAGGGCCCAGCATGGGTATCACCCGTACCAAAACCGGTGAATAAAATCTTTCTTTCGTCTGCCACATCATCCCCGTTCGTATCTTTTAACAAGATCATGTGCGGCGCTTGGGAGATAATCAAACCTCCATTCGCGAAGACCATCCCTGTAGGAATACTTAGACCTTCTGCCCATTTCGTGAATTTATCTGCTTTCCCGTCTTTGTTCGTGTCTTCACACAGCAAGATGTAATCGCTACCTCCTGTTTCTTTGCGCTCGTTTGGATAGTCTTTCGTAATCAACACGTACAAACGTCCGCGCTCATCCCAAGCCATGGCGATCGGGTGCATCACATTCGGTTCAGAAGCGAAAACCTGCAAATTGAAGTCCACCGGAACTTGAATGAACTTAACGGACTCTTCTGGACTTAATGGTAATTGCTGTAATTGAGCGCCCTCGCGTTTCTCGTAATTAGGCAATTTCGCTTCACGGTATTTCAAGACTGGAATGTTTAATGCCGTCAATAAGGCTCTCTTCTCCGCACCCACAGCATGCAAAATTCCTTGTGTTACTAGATCTTGGAACCCTTCCGTTTCCCACGTGCGCTCGTCGTGGCCATAGGCCGTGTAAAACACATTTCCTTTACCGTAAGTACGGGTCCAAGTGTAGGGTTCGGTAGTCGCGCCAGGTTTGTCTTTAGCCTGTTCTGGCCCTAAAATACGGGATTGCCAAATCTGGTTATCCGGCTGCAATTGGCTGTGCAAATAGGTCTCATCGACCGTCTTGATCTTCACATAGGTGTTCGCCTCGTTTTTTACGCGAATCGAATCCATCCCATGGCGCCAAAATTGACCGCCCACCATTTTCACAAATTCCTTCGAATTCCGGAAGTTGAACGACGCACAGTGAATCGCGACTAAACCGTGGCCTGACGCCACGTAATTCAAGAGCGCTTTTTCCTGCGGTGCCGCGATCGAATCGTGGTTCGCATAAATAATTAAGGCATCGAATTTATTTAAATACGCCTCGTTCAAATCCTTCAAGGATTCGGTGTAGGTGATATTCATCCCCTTGATTCCCACCGCGGATTGCAGCGCTGGATACCTGTCAAAGGGTTTGTGGTGGCCTTTATCGCCTAAAAACAACAATTCGAGGCGTCTGCCAGGAGCGGCCGAAACCGACAATTGAAACAAGAGTGCCGCAGCAAATAAGAGAAAACGCATGGCTTAGAATTTAGGAATTTCAATGATTTTTCCGCCTTGAAGAGCAGATTCGTGAGCTAAAATACCCACCGAGGTCCAGTTAGCTGACTGCGGTGCATTCGGGAATGGATCGCGATCTGCGGCCAAAGCCTGCAAGAATTCGTTTACCAAATGCGGGTGTGAACCACCGTGTCCGCCTCCTTGCGTAAAGGAAAGGTGGGTATTATCCTCCTCGTCGTACACGCCTTTGGTCGTGAAGCGTTGAATTTCTTCTGGCAAATAATGCGCAAAATCAGGTGTAGGAACTTTAGCGGGAATCTCTGGTTCCGGTTTTTTCGCCGTATGGACCACTAATTCTTCGCCCTCAATTAAAGGCCATTCCACCGATTTCTTCGATCCATAGACCTCAAAACTCTCGCGGTATTGACGCGCCACATCGAAAAGCGAACGATACACCATCGCGCTCAAATCCGAATCACGGAACTTAATGTGCGCTGATTCCACCGCAAAGGGTGAGTTATAATGCTGTATCAATTCTTCGCGAATCGTACCCGATCCGAAGCAAGAAACATATTCCGCTTCCAAACGCAATAATCCGGCTACAGGGCCTACGCAATGCGTGGCATAGTGCATAGGAGGCAATCCTGGCCAATAATCCGGCCAACCGTCCATATCTTGTTGGTGCGACGCCTTCAAGAATTGAATCTTGCCTAGCTCGCCCTTTTCGTATAATTCTTTGATGTACAAAAACTCGCGCGCATACACCACCGTCTCCATCATCATGTATTTTTTACCCATGCGCTTGCTCGCCTCCACGATCGCCTTGCATTCCTCTACGGTCGTGGCCATAGGCACCGTACAAGCCACGTGTTTCCCCGCATTCAGCGCTTTCAGCGTCTGTTCTGCGTGTAAGTGAATCGGAGAATTAATGTGAACAACATCGACATTCGGGTCTTGGATTAGCTTCTCAAAATCCGTGTAACGCGTCTGTATCCCATAGGCATCGCCGATGGAGTTGAGTTTCTCTTCATTTCTTTGGCAAATCGCATACATATTTGCCAATGGATGCTTCAAATAAATGGGAATAAATTCTGCGCCGAAACCTAGTCCGACAATTGCAACGTTATATTTTTTCATAGTTTAAAAGATTTCAATTCAACCTACATTTACCATTCACCACTTACCATGGATAAATTTGATGGATTTATCCACAAGCTCGCGCTCTGAATTAAACATTTTTCGCCAAATATGGGCCGCCGGTAATTTCTCGCTAAAGGCCTCCACCACGAGCCAGCCGGAATAATTGATGTCCTTAATCGACTGCAATACAGACGGCCAGTTCACCTGTCCTTCTCCCAAAATCCCCCGTGTACTCTCCGACAATTGAATATGCGGTGTCCGCTTCGCGATCCGACGAATCGCGTCTGCCGTACTCACTTCCTCGATATTCGCGTGGAACGTGTCAAACATAATCTCCACATACGGATGATTAATCTGCTCTACCAGGGCATATAATTCGTCTGCGCATGAGACCAAATAGCTCTCGAAGCGATTCAAATATTCTAAACAAAGGGTAATGTTTTTCGTAGCTGCGTGATCTGCCACTTCCCGAATTCCGGCGATGGACCAGTCGATTTCTTGTTGGGTAGCTTTGGCCCCTGTAAAAACTCCTAAAGCCGAATGAAATGGCCCAGACAAATAGGGCGATCCTAAAAAGGCAGCCACGTCTAAAGCCCCTTTCAAATAAGCAATTCCCGCCGCTCTCACGGCTGGATCCGGTGAAATCAAATTCTCTGCAGGCCCCGCAATCGCACAAGCGAAAGGTTGTAAACCCAGCCGATCAACCTCCTTTTTCCAAGCAGACCAATGCGCTAAATCAACATTAAATACGGGAATTTCAACGCCTTGATAACCCACCTCTTGGATAAAGGAAAGCTCTGATAATATAGCATCATTCATATCTGGCCCGTAAACGAGCAGATTCATGGCGATTGGGTTCATAGGTTTATAGGTCAGTAGACAGTTGTCAGTGGGCAGTTGTCAGTCCGTAGGGAATGAGTCCGCAGATCCCAAAAACGTCTCAATATAAAAGAAAAAAATGGGTAATTCTACTAGTCTGTCCTGATTGAGAGATGAATTGTAAGCATAACTTTTTAAAGCATAAAGAATAAAGAAAAAAGAATAAATATGGAATTCCCTTCGGGGATGAATGTTTGAAATATTTCCTATGCGTTTCGCGCAGCGAATCAAACTTTATTCTTTGTGCTTTATGCTTTATTCTTTTTATCTAAGAACGGATGCGCCATCACCGTCAGCACCAGCAAACCTGTTCCCCAGTAGAAGGCGGGTTGCATGACTTCTTTTTGGCCAAAAATAAAAACTGCGAGCAAAATCCCATAAACGGGCTCAAGCGTGATCACGAGATTGATCGAAAAGACGGAGAAAACTTTGTACAAATGAATGGTTTCGGTGTAAGCATAAACGGTACAAACGACCGCCAAAATCCCAATCCAAAGCCAATCCAGGCCGACTGGAACGAAACCAGATGAACCGCCCAAAAGACCACTCAACCAGACAGCGCCGGTGATCATTCCCGCCGCCACCATCTCGTAAACCGTAATTAATTTAGGGTCGTGGGTGTGGGTATAATTTCCGTTAATCACAGAAAATAAAGCGCCGAAAAACCCGGCCCCTATACCCATCGCTAAACCAATCCATTGGCCGGGTTCTACTGAGAAAATAACACCTAAGGCAATAATAACTAAGATTCCGAGAAACACTTCGATCTTCGCAATGGGTTTTTTCTTCGCGATGGGCTCTAAAATGGAGGTCCAAAAAGTTTGGGTAGAAAGGCCCGCGAGGCACATGGCGACCGTAGAGACTTTGGCAGCACCAAAAAACAATAGCCAGTGCAGCGAAACGAATACTCCGTTCAACAACCAAATCTTTAATACCGAGGCAGGAACTTGAAAGGACTTTTTAGAAGCCGCTAACATCAGCCCTAATCCAGCCGCCGCTATCACACATCGGAAGAACACAATCGTCAACGCATTCGCCTCTGTCGCATTGCCCAGAATAGCGGTAAACGCATACAAAATGACGATAAAATGTATCTTGAAATAATCGATAAGCCGAGGAGCCTGTCTCATTTCTAGCGCGGGATTGTGTAATAAAGACCCACCCCCACGGCGGAGAACACGATATTAGGCAGCCATACCGCTAACAAGGGAGGCATTCCGCCGCCTTCTGCAATTCCCTTGCTCATCATAAAGAAGAGAATATAAATGAAGGCCAAACTAAAACCCAATGCAATCTGAAAACCAACGCCACCTCGTGCTTTTCGAGCAGAAACCAGGAAGCCGATAATGGTCAAAATCATGACCGAAAATGGATTAGCGAAGCGGAGGTATTTCTCGATTTGAAAGACTTCGATTCCGTCCGCACCGCGCGATTGCACTAAATCAATGTGGCGATTCAGCTCTGGCAGGGTAAAAGTTTCGTGTAATAAGTGCTTGTTCTCAAAGTCTTTAGGGAACAAATTAAGGGTCGTATCAATCTTCGCCCCAAACTGCAGTGAGGTCGCCCCAGCCGTCCGGATCCGGTAATCGTGAATGGTCCACTTCTTCGAAGTCGAGTCCCAGGTGATGCGATCTGACATCAATTTCTGCTGAATTTCCGTACCCACTATGCGCTCCAAACTGAAGCGATAACCCGTGTTCGTCGTATTATCGTAGGTCTCTAAATAGGCGTACGTTTCTGGACCAATTTTAATGTGAACGTCGCGCTTATCGAAATAGTAGGTATTGTTGATGTATTTGTGCTCGAAAGGAACCCGAATCTTGTTCGCGTTTGGCACTATCCAACCAATCATAAAAAAGGTCCCCACCGCTAAAATACCCGAACCAATTATATAAGGCCGCATCAGACGCGTGAAACTAACGCCAGAACTTAAGATGGCAATGATTTCGGTTTTAGCAGCCAGGTTTGCCGTAAAGAAAACGGTCGCAATAAAAACCATCAATGGACTGATGTAGGAGGCCCAATAGGGGATAAAATTCAAATAATAATCAAATAGAATTTCGCGCAATGGCGCTTCCTTGCGAATAAAATCATCAATTTTCTCCGTGTAGTCGATTACCATCACGATGAGAACGATGATGAAAACGGCGAAAACGTAAGTCTTCAGAAATTTCTTTAAAATATAAAAATCAAGAATTTTCATGCTTAGCGGCAGCGCTTGGATCGTATTTTAAACCGGAGAACCAATGTATAAATAATACCCGAGCTGTCCTAAAATTAAAGGGTACTAGTAAGAGTGAAATCGACGTTATAGGAACGACATAGCCCATTGCAGGAGGATCATTCAAGAAATTAAATACCAAAATTCCACCCACAAGCATGATCCCCACCGTAAAAGCATAGGAAATATACATTGCACCATAGAAAAATCCTGGTTCCACTTCGTATCTAACACCACAAGAAGGGCAATTGTCATGCATTTGAGCGAAATTAAAGATATTCCACCACTTAAATTTGAAGAGACGACCTTCGTGGCAATGAGGACAACGGGCATTTATCATGGCCGTTAACTTGCTAGGATTTGACATAAAATAAGGTAAATATGCCCAAAGGTAAAGAAAATTAGACGATTAAACGTAACAAAGGTCACGTTACGAAGGCTTTTTGTATCTTTGTTAAAATTAAACACAAGCACTATGTATTCAACATTCGTTACCATTCACTCGATCTTGTTTCTAGTCGTTTTAGCACTAGGCATTTTGTCAATTTTCAAAGGCTTAACAGGCAAAACTTTCACAGAATCAGATCGTAAAGTAGGCTTATTCTACATGATTTCTTTACATACACAATTGTTAATTGGATTAGTGCTTTATGTGGCGCTTAGCCCAGTAACAACGGCTGCCTTTGCTGATTTTGGTGCAGCTATGAAAGATTCCGCTACTCGTTTGATTTTAGTAGAGCACGTTTCGGTTAACCTTATCGCCATCGTTTTAGCGACGGTAGTGAATGCCAAAAACAAAAAAGCGATTACTGATGCAGCGAAGTTCAAAAACATGTGGTTATTAAACGGAATCGGCCTTTTATTGATTTTAAGCCGTATCCCTTGGAGCCGCTTAGCTGCGTTATTTGCCTAAAAAGAATGAAATGAATAAGTGTATTTTTTTAGATCGCGATGGCGTTCTAAATGTAGATAGAGTGGATTATGTATACCATTTAGGCCATTTTGTAATCCCTCCGGGGGTAAAAGAAGGTCTTCAGGCGTTAAAAGACGCGGGTTATTTATTAATCGTAATTACTAACCAAAGTGGTATTGCAAAAGGGATTTACAAACGCGAGGACGTGTATTTAATCCATGATGCAATCCAGGAAGGGACAGGGGTAAAATTAGATGATATCTATTTCTGCCCTTACCACGAAAACTTTGACAGCCATTCGCTTACGCGCAAGCCTGGATCCTTGATGATCGAGAAGGCCGCGGCAAAATACGACATTGACATGGACGCTTCCTGGATGGTAGGCGACCATGAACGTGACATTACAGCAGGTACACGAGCGGGTTTGCGGACCATTCGTTTAGCGCCTGCTGGAACAGAAACCAAAGCCACGCATTTAGTGGATGATTTACTAGCCGCATCTAAAATTATTGTAGCATGAAAAAAGTATACTTAAGCGACGCCGGTCCCAAAGTTTCTCCAGCCATTTATGGCTTTTGGCGTTGGGAAAAAGAAGACAAGAAAATGGACGAAATCGTTCATTTCTGTTTAGATAAGGGTATTAATACCTTTGATCATTCTGATCGTTATGGTGAGTATACGGCGGAGAAGAGCTTTGGAGAGCTTTTGGCCAAAAAATCCATCCAGCGTTCTGACATCGTTTTGTTTTCTAAATGTGGAGTTAACATTCCATCTGCCGCAAGACCAGACTTCCGCGTTGCCCACGTGAATACTTCTGCAGCGCACATCACGGCGTCTGTAGAAAACTCGCTTCGCAACTTGCACACAGACTATTTGGACGTCTTTTTATTAGATCAATTAGATCCCTTGTCCGATATTGAAACGACGGCAGTAGCATTAGAAAAATTAAAAAGCTCTGGAAAAGTGAAAAACATTGGTGTTTCAAACTTCTCGGTTTACCAACACCAATTGTTAGTTTCCTTCTTAAATATCCCGATCGTCTCTAACCACATCGACTTGAACTTACTAAACACAAGCGCATTAGATAATGGGATTGTCGATTACATCAAGCAAAAATACATGCGCCCCTTAGCGGTTTCTCCACTAGCCGGTGGTCGCATCGAACACGGAACGGACGAGCAAGCCTTGAAACTGCGTAAGAAATTGATAGAAATGGCAACAAAATACGATAGCAATATCGAATCAGTTGCCGTAGCTTGGTTAATCAAATTAGGTGCATTACCATTAATCGGGACCTTAGAAGAGAACCGTATTCAAAACATCGTGGATGCATTCGCAATCGAGATGGATCACCAGGATTGGTATGAGTTGTATAATACGAGTCGTCCTGCACCTGCGGTGCTAGACTAAAGCATAGAGCATAAAGCACAAAGAATAAAGATTTTACTTTTAAACGCTTCCCATACTCATCAAAAAAGGCTTCGATTAATCGAAGCCTTTTTTAATTCCTACTTTATGCTTAGTGCTTTATTCTTTATGCTTTAAAAAATTATCGTCGCCCAGTTCTCCTACCACGCTCTCTACCCTTCGGAATCACTCTTCCACCCCTCGGCGTTTCTCTCTTACGAGAACGGTTGTTAGCGAATTTTCCCACCAAGCCAGAACGCATTCCCACTAACTCCAGGTCAATCGTCCGTTTAGCTAAGTTTGTATCGCGGACTTTCACTTGGACTTTATCTCCAAACGTAAAGACACGGCCATTCGATTTACCCACGATACGGTAATTGTTTTTGTCTAAATCGTAGAAGTCATCATTCAAATCGACCATTCGCACGAGGCCTTCGCAAGACGTATCGCCTATTTCGACGAAGATTCCGAATTCGGTTACGCCGGTGATAATTCCGTCAAAAATTTGAGGTTCATGCAAGCTCATGTATTCGACTTGCTTGTACTTAATAGAAGCGCGTTCCGCGTCAGAAGCAAGTTTTTCGCGGTCTGAGCTGTGCTTACATTGGATTTCTAAGGGTGCTCGCTCCGCTGGAGTTCCTCCGTCTAAATAATGTTGCAACAGACGATGCGTCATGACGTCTGGGTAACGGCGGATTGGGCTGGTGAAGTGCGAATAGAACGGGAACGCCAAACCAAAGTGACCGACAGGATCGGTGCTATAACGGGCTTTCGACATCGTACGCACGGCTAAACTTTGCAATACGTGCTCTTCGCCTTTGCCCTCAATATTTTCCATCAAGGCATTAAATGATTTGCTGACGTTTTGTGGATCAGTCGTTACTTGGTAGCCAAATTTCTTTGCGAACGAAGAGAATACCTGCAATTTTTCTGGGTCTGGGGCTTCGTGAATACGGTACACCATGGTGTTACGAGGCTCGTCTTTTTTCTTGTTGTAGACGAATTCCGCGACTCTTTTGTTGGCCAAAAGCATAAATTCTTCAATCAATTTGTGCGCATCCTTGCGAATACGCGGGAACACCCCGATAGGCTTTCCATCCTCATCTAATTCGAAGCGTACTTCTGCCGTTTCAAAGTTCACAGAACCGTGTTCGAAACGGTTTTTACGGAAGCTTTTCGCGATGCGATTTAGATCCCGAATAACGGGCACATAGCTGTCATCCGAATCATTTTCAATCAACTCTTGCGCCTGCTCGTAGGCGAAACGGCGGTCCGAGTGGATGACCGTACGGCCAAACCACTCTTTCACAATCTTGTCATTCGCGTCCAGTTCAAAAACGGCAGAGAACGTTAACTTATCCTCATTAGGACGAAGGGAACAAAGTCCGTTCGATAGTTTTTCGGGCAACATGGGCACTACGCGGTCGACTAAGTAAACCGAAGTGGCCCGCTTATAGGCCTCGATATCGAGTACACTCCCGGGTTTCACGTAGTGGGAAACGTCCGCGATGTGGACACCGATTTCGGTGTTGCCGTTTTTTAGTTTTTGGTAGGAAATCGCATCATCAAAATCCTTCGCATCAATGGGATCGATCGTGAAAGTTAAGACCTTGCGCATATCCTTACGCTTCTTGATTTCGGTGGCTGGAATCTGGACTAGGATCGAGGCTGCGGCCTTTTCTACTTCCTCTGGGAAAACATACGGCAAGCCGTATTCCGCTAAAATCGAGTGCATTTCCGTGTCGTTCTCTCCCGCTTTTCCGAGCACTTTTATCACGCGACCTTCGGCCTTTTTGCCGTCCATTCCCCAGCGAGTTACCTCCACAATGACTTTGTCTAGGTGCTTAGCGTCCTTAATTTCGAACTTAGGCAAATAGACGTCTTCGTAGATTTTCTTCGAATCGGGGATTAAAAACGAGTAATGCGGAGTGACTTGAATGACCCCCACTAGCTCGACGGAACGACGTTCCAATATCTCTACAACCTCCCCTTCCGGGCGATCATTTTTTCTTTTTTCTGAAGGGCGACGTGCTTGGACGATGACTTTATCCCCGTCTTTGGCATTATTTAAATCAGCCGAAGCCACCCAAATATCCTTCCCTCCATCTTCTGGAATCACAAACGCAAAACGCGCATTCACATGATCCACGCGGCCTGTCACCTGGAAAGATTCGTTATCAAAACGCACATTGCCCTCTCCGTTTTTGATCAAGCGGTTTTCTGCAATCAATTTTGCAACTAGGTCAGAATAAATCTCCTTCGTCTTTCGATCGCGAATAGCAAAAGCCTTGTGTAATTGGTTCAAAGAATACGAACGGTAGTCGTTCAATTCAAAAAACTCCAATATTTCAGCTTTTAAGCTGTTCAAAAATTTCAGTTCCTTAGGGGAAGGCATGGTATTTCAATTCAAATTATCCTGCAAGGTACACATTATTGATTTCTTAATTCCTAATTCGGCATTGTATTGCTATCTTTGAGCTAGTTTTTCCCTATTTCTTAGATGAACCGTTCCCGCATTGCGCTCTTTTTACTGCTTGTTTTCGCCCTCACCGGCGCTTACTTTGTTTGGAAGCCTACTGCGGAAGTGCCAGTTACGGAAGTTACCCTTGTCGAAACGCCTGATTTCAAGGCGGATTCAGCCTACCAGTATATTGCGCAACAAGTGGCTTTTGGCCCGCGTGTTCCGGGTTCTGAGGCTAGCTCAAATACACTAAAGTTTTTAGTTGCCAAATTAAAATCCTACGGCTGGACTGTGACAGAGCAGCCTTTTACGGCTTTCCGCTACGACGGCAAGAAATTACAAGGCACGAATATCATCGCGCAATTTCAGCCAGCTGTTGCTAAACGTATTTTATTATCCTCTCATTGGGATGCCCGAAGCATCGCGGACAAAGATTCGGTGCGCAAAAACGAGCCAATCGATGCCGCTAATGACGGCGCAAGTGGCGTGGGTGTTCTTTTAGAAATCGCGCGCAATTTGCACGAGGCTACGAAAAAACCTGCGGTAGGGGTTGATATCGTCCTTTTTGACCTAGAAGATCACGGAGAGCCGGAAGATTATGCTGGCGAACACAAGCCGAACAGCTGGGCTCTAGGCTCACAGCACTGGGCTGCGAACTTGGTGCCAGCGAATTACCGTCCCTACTATGGTATCTTATTAGATATGGTAGGAGGCAAAGGCGCGATGTTCCCACATGAGGGGACTTCGATGCAATATGCGCCGGGAATTGTACGCTCGGTTTGGACGACTGCGGCGGATTTAGGCTACAGCCATCTGTTCGTTGATCAGGATGCCTTCGGGATTTCAGATGACCATACGGCGGTAAATGAGATTGCCAAAATCCAAATGATTGATTTAATTGATTTACGCGCGTCGAATGGCGGCTTCGAGTTTGGAAGCTTCCACCATACGCATGCAGATAATTTAGCTAACATCGACAAATCGACCCTGAAAGCGGTCGGTCAAACACTTTTACAGGTTCTATACCGAGAATAATCCATGGAAGAAACAAACTTACAACACGTTCATTTAAATGACCTTCACGTATCGCTAGGCGCGAAAATGGTGCCCTTTGCTGGCTTTAACATGCCCGTATTGTACACAAACCTAATCGAAGAGCACCTATGTGTCCGCAATTCGGTAGGGGTTTTCGACGTGAGTCACATGGGTGAATTCTTCCTGAAAGGGGACCGCGTTTTGGACTTCATCCAATACGTGACATCGAACGACGCATCTAAATTAGTAGACGGGAAAGTGCAGTACAGCTGTTTACCAAACAACGAGGGCGGCATCGTCGATGACTTATTAGTCTACCGGGTGAACGCAACTGAATACATTTTAGTTGTGAACGCGTCAAACATTGAGAAAGACTGGAACTGGATTTCCTCCCACAATACCTTTGGGGTGGAGATGGTGAATCGCAGCAACGAATATAGTTTGTTAGCGGTGCAGGGGCCGAAGGCGATTTTGGCACTACAAAAATTAACGTCGGTGACTTTAGCTGACATGCCGTATTATACCTTCAAAATAGGTGAAATGGCTGGTTTCTCAGACATCATCATCTCGAACACGGGCTATACCGGCGCGGGAGGATTTGAAATCTACGTGAAAAACGAAAACGCCTTAGCGATGTGGAATGCGATTTTCGAAGCGGGTGCTGAATTTGACATCAAGCCGATTGGTCTAGGTGCCCGTGATACCCTTCGCACAGAAAAAGGCTATTGCTTGTACGGACACGATATCGATGATACGACGTCACCCATCGAGGCAGGCTTAGGCTGGATCACCTCATTCAACAAAGATTTCATTATGAAAGACCACCACGCCGCGATCAAGGCGAATGGTCCTTCTAAAAAATTAGTCGGCTTCGAAATGATCGACCGCGGTATCCCTCGCCAACATTATCCGATTTTAAACGCAGCTGGCGAGACCATAGGCGAAGTAACTTCTGGCACCCAATCCCCCTCGCTTTCGAAAGGAATCGGGATGGGTTATGTAAGCACAAAACACACCGGAACGGAGATTTATATTTCCATTCGTGATAAAGCGGTGAAAGCCGAAATCGTCAAATTACCATTCTTATAAAATGAAGAAAATCGACGTCTGTTTATCGCCGGACTTGATCCATTTATATGATTTATCTGCCGTAGCGGTGGTTGTGGTGGATATTTTCCGCGCGACTTCCTGCATGGTGACTGCTTTTGCGAGCGGTGCATCTGAGATTGTTCCCGTAGAAGAAGTGGAGCTTTGCCAGCAATATGGCGCTCAAGGTTATTTGACGGCGGCGGAACGCAACGGGATAACCCCAGCGGGATTCGATTTCGATAATTCTCCTTTCTCCTATCAAGTGGAAAAAGTGAAAGGGGCTAAAATTTGCGTTACCACCACGAACGGTACCGTAGCTATTCGCCGTTCGAGCAGCGCACCTGCGGTGTATGTGGGCGCTTTCTTAAATATTTCCAGAGTGGCGGACGCTTTGAAAGCCTGGAACGGGAACGCCTTAGTCGTTTGTGCTGGCTGGAAAGGGAAACCTAATTTAGAAGATACCTTATTTGCGGGCGCCTTGATTGATGCCTTAACTGGCGAATACGAAGTGGCGGACGATGCCGCATTAATGGCCTGGAAACACTACAACCTCGCGTCTAATGACTTGTTAACGGCGGTGAAGAACTCTTCGCACGTAAACCGTTTATTAGGTCTCGGTATCGAAAAAGATATCGCTTTTTGCCTTGAATTTGATCGGTATTCTGTCCTTCCTAAACTGGAAGCAGATGCCCTAAGATTAGTATGATATTATATAGCACCGAACACAAAAGCCCAAATGTAAGCCTTGAAGAGGCTATTTTCCGTGGACTTCCCCCGGACAATGGCTTGTATATGCCAACTGAAATCAATCCATTGCCGGCTTCGTTTTTCGAAACGATACAGGACCGTACTTTGCCCGAAATTGCGATGGCGGTGTGCGAAAATTTGCTTGGAGATAGCTTGACATCTGCGGAGATAAAAAAAATCATTGATCAATCGATGACTTTCGAGGCGCCTATCGTCTCCCTAGAGCCGGGGACGGAAGTGTTGGAATTATTTCACGGTCCTTCGATGGCCTTTAAGGATTTTGGCGCGCGCTTTATGGCCGCGATCATGTCCCATTATTTGTTGAAATCGAAACGTGAAATCCGCATTTTGGTGGCTACTTCAGGTGATACGGGCGGTGCGGTAGCGCAAGGGTTTTATAACACACCGGGGATCTCGGTCACCATTTTATATCCGACCGGTAAGGTATCCGATATTCAGGAGAAGCAATTAACTACCTTGGGTGGTAATGTGACCGCTTTAGAAATAGATGGTACTTTTGACGATTGCCAAAGACTAGTCAAGCAAGCCTTCCTCGACGAAGAACTACGCTCCGCTTTCGATTTAGCGTCTGCTAATTCTATTAACATTTCTCGGTTAATTCCGCAGTCTTTCTACTACTTCGCAGCTTATGCGCAAGCTAAAAAGAAAGGATTGAATGCCCAGGTGGTATTTAGTGTGCCATCTGGAAATTTTGGAAACTTAAGCGCCGGATTAATGGCCTATAGAATGGGTCTTCCAGTAAAAGCATTCGTTGCTTCTTGTAACGAGAACCACCCGGTAGCCGATTACCTGCGTACCGGCGAATATAAGCCTATTGCCTCTGTTGAAACGTTATCCAATGCGATGGATGTAGGGAGTCCATCGAACTTTATCCGCATGCGACTACTTGCAGGTGATGAATGGTCTCAAGTGCGCGAAATTATTAAAGGTTATTATACCAATGATCAAAAAACACAGGAGATCATGGCTGACGTGTTTGCGCGCACTGGTTATGTGATGTGTCCACACACGGCCGTTGCCTACGATGGATTACAACAATATGCCGCTGAATTTCCGGGCGAAATGACGGGAATTCTTCTATCCACGGCCCACTATGCGAAGTTCTTACCTACAGTGGAGGAAACCCTAGGCGTTTCCGTTCCAGTTCCTGAGCGATTAGCAGAGCTTTTGGATAAAACAAAAAAGTCCATCCCCATGGGGACGGACTTCGCTGAATTCAAGGCCTATTTATTACAATAAAGCCTTGAATTTATCTTTTTCTTGGTAAGCAATTATGGCAGATAATACCGTTAATGCGATACCCACGCCTGGTTGATGTGCTAAGCACAATTCAAATAACAAGATATTCACCGTAATAGGAGCTAAAATCGTCAGACCTAATGCGCGTTTACCTGGAAATAAGATTAAGGCTCCACCCACTACTTCTAATACTTTAATCACCTTCAGAATACCTGAAGAGAACAATACTCCCATAAATGCGCCGGCATCTCCCGTCATAGGTGGCTGAGCAACGAAATTAAAGAAGAAGTTCAATCCTCCGAATAAGAACAGGGCTCCCACCAGAACAGAGGGCAACAAATCAAGTACTTTTTTCATACGTATGTTTTTGGTTATAGCTAAAATTATAATTTTTAATTGAATGATGCAAAATCTAGCGCACGTAATTGCAAAGTTCGATTCCCTAAATATTCATTTACCTCTACGTGATAAACTAATTTGATAGGTAATCGCTGCTCATAGGCGGCGCATAATCCCTCATAAAAATCAGCCTTCATCCCAAATCCAACCACCTCTAATCCTCGCTCGTCAGGCGTGGACCCCACATAAATTTTCATGTGCTCCTCCTTCATCACAAAAGGACTTTTAGTTACAAAAACAGGCCCAGAAACAAAATTAGGCAACATATTTCCTGGCCCATAAGGAGATAGACGGACCAAAAGCTTATCATGAAAGGACAGACTTAAGGCCTCTAACGGAATCTGCATATCGACCGGCAAATCCGCTTTAGGCGAGATATTCGCTAAACCTTCCTGCGCGATTCGTTCGAATTTTTCGATGAATGCCTGCAAATTCTCCGGTTTCAAATGCAAACCTGCTGCGTGCGTGTGACCACCGAACTGTTCCAGCAAATCAGCACATTCTTCTAACGCATGGTGCACATCAAAACCTCGAACAGAACGTGCAGATCCCACTAATTGACCGTGTGATTCGGTTAAAATAATCGTGGGTCTAAAATACTGGTCTTGGATTTTACTGGCCACAATACCCACCACCCCTTTATGCCAACTCGGATTAAATAACACCGTGCTACGTGCTGAGAGCAGAAAATCATTCCCTTCGAACATCGCCAATGCCTGCGCCACAATCTCCTTCTCCACCACCCGTCGATCCAAATTTTGTTGAATCACAGCCTCAGCTAATGCCTCAGCCTCTTGATCATCCGCGGCTAACATTAATTTCACCGCTCCGTGTGCATGATCCATTCGGCCGGCTGCATTAATGATCGGTGAAATAGAGAATACGATATCAGAGATTTGAATAGGCGCTTTCTTCTTGGCTTTTTTCAACAGATAAGCCAGCCCGGGGCTTGGATTTGACCCTAATTTAGCGAGGCCAAAAAAGGCCAAAACGCGGTTCTCCCCATTCATCGGAACGATATCGGCGGCAATACTGCAGGCTAAAAAATCCACTGATTCCCATAAAGGGTCGAGTTCTAAGTCATTCGCCATGGCAAAGGCCATCATGAGTTTGAATCCCACTCCAGCTCCCGTTAATTCTTTAAAGGGATAAGGACAATCCTTTCTTTTAGGATCTAAAACGGCTACCGCTTCAGGGATAGTAGCCTCCGGTAAATGGTGATCACAGATGATAAAATCAATTCCATTTTCATTACACCAAGTCACGCGATCGTGTGCTTTAATACCGCAGTCAAGAGAGATGATGAGGCTATAATCGTTATCTTTTGCATACTGAATACCAGCCTGCGATACACCATAGCCTTCCGCATAACGATCCGGAATATAGTAGTCGCAATCTGCCCCTAAAATACCTGCTAAATAACTATAAACGAGAGTAACAGCCGTCGTACCATCCACATCATAATCCCCATAAATCAAGATTTTCTCACCGGATTCAAGGGCTAGGCTGAGGCGCTCTACCGCTTTATCCATGTCCTTCATCAGGAAAGGGTCGTGCAGCTGGCTAATCTCTGGAACCATGAAGTCCTTCACTTCTTGAAAAGTCTTAATTCCGCGTGACACGAGTAAAGACAAAAAATACGGATTCTTTAATCCCAAAGCCTCCCCTAATGCCTCCACCTCCGCTGCCGGTGGTGCGGGCACGTATTTCCAATTCTTTTTTGGCTCCATTTTATAAAATTTCGATCTCTACGCGGCGGTTGATTTGACGTCCTTCCTCGGTGGCATTGTCCGCCTTCGGTTTAGACTTACCATAGCCTTTCGTTTTAATCCTTGCTTGATCAATCCCCCCTTTCAGTAGGTTTTCCCTCACCGCGTTCGCGCGTTCTAATGACAATTTATTGTTGATCTCATCCGATCCCGTATTATCCGTATGCCCACTGATCTCGATGACCAAAGCTGTATTCTCTTTCATCACCTGTAGAATCCGCTTCAATTCCGGCTCGGACTCAGGCTTTAAAGTCGCCTTACCTAAGTCAAAGAACAAGTTATTAATCGTAGCGGTATTCCCTTTCACAAGTGGTACCATGGATAAATCGCGGTCATCTAATTCTAAGTAACGTCCACGCACCGTCGTTAAATCTAGGTTTGTCGAAGTAGGAATTAGGCCTTTCGCCTTCGCCGTAATTCCATAGTTTTTTCCGTAAGGAAGGACTAATTTGTATTTACCCGTCGTAGGATCTGGTTTCGCCTGACCAAGCACTTTTCCGTTTGACAGGTCTTCGTATGTCACAGAAGCATCCTCAGGCACCTTACCTGTTTGCTGATTTAACACCGTGCCGGACAATAAAACCACCGGGTCAGATTCTTGAGAAGTCACTGAACGCGTAGATGAAGGACCAAAACGACTATCAGCCATCGCGGCATCCGCTGGCGCATTGATGATTTTCCCACCAGAGTCTTTTCCTTCGGACTCTTTTCCTCCGGACTCTTTGACTAAGCCTCCGCCAGGAGGCGACTCGATAGCTAACCTGAAAATATCCTTCTTCCCTAGCGATCCCTTCCCCGACATGAAATAGGCATAATCCCCCTTTGCAGAGATGGAATAATACGCATCGTATTCTTCCGTATTAATGGGTGCCCCTAGGTTTTGAGGTTTACGCCAATGTTGCCATGTATCGTCTAAGCGCCGTGTCAAGTAAATATCTTGACTTCCTTGGCCACCCGGACGGTCTGATGAAAAATAGAGGGTCTTCCCATCCGCGGATAAAAAGGGCGTTGTCTCTGAATATTTCGTATTAATCTCATCCCCTAATTCCAATGGTCGCGTCCAGCGGCCATCCTCGAAAAAGCTGACATATAAATCGTCATCTTCGCTGTTTTTCTTGCGGGCAAAAGCCAGTAAAATCGCCTTGCCATCCATGGTCAAATACCCGTATTCGTTCTTCCCTTTGCTCATTTGTTCGTAGCCCGGGATGTCGACTTTGACGGGAACGGTCCAGCCGGCAGTCGTTTTATTCGAGATGGAGAACCCACGTGTTTCATAGGTGCCATTGACGTAGGCGCCTTTTAAGAGGATTGTTTGGCCGTCCGGCGAAATCGATAAGATGGTGTTGTACTGATCGCGATTTAAGACCTCGGAAAGCCGTCTTGCGGTGCTCCAGGTATCTCCTACTTTTTCAGAGAACCAAATATCCTGGGAACCTGAAATGGTCTCAGAGCCTTTCACCCCATAGCGATTAGCGGGGTGGTTTTTACGACCAAAATAAAGCGTTCTTCCATCCGGTGAGATCACCGGATTTAGCTCCGAAAATTCTGAATTCACGGCAGAACCTAAGTTCTCCGGTGCTTTTTGGGCCATCAGAAATCCCGACATCAATAAGAAGAACAAGAGCTTTCTCATCCCACGTAAATCCACTTCTTTTCCATCTTCTCCGGCTGATAGGCCATGATCCAATCCGCTAATTTTTCTGGATCAGATTCCACTTGTAAGGCATCCATATTCGGTTGTTTTAAGAATCCCTCATCCACCATGTGTTGAATTTGTTTCAATTGGTGGTCAAAATAACCGTTGATATTAAACACCGAAACCGGCATTTCATGCAGATCTAATTGCTTCCACGTAAGGATTTCGAATAATTCGTCCAAAGTCCCAAAACCGCCCGGCATGGCAATCACCCCATCCGCCATATCTGCCATTAATGCTTTTCGCGTGTGCATCGTATCCGTCACATGCAGTTCTGGCAAGCCCTTGTGTTTTACTTCCCAAGGCTCCATGAATTGGGGAATTACACCAATCGCGTGACCGCCTAAGCGCAAGAACTCATCGGCTAATACACCCATTAAACCTACGCTGCCAGCACCAAAAATGACTTGGCAACCATGGGCATGCAAAGCTTGCGCTAGTTTCACTACCTGTTCCGCATAAACCGGATTATGGCCTTTCGAAGACCCACAATAAATCAATATTTTTTTAGACATGTACTAGTTCTTTTAATGCTTCCTCGAAGCGGACAAAGGTAAAGGAAAAGGCGGCGTCTTTTTCTATTTTGGCCGAAGACACGCGGCTACCTCCCAGCACTAAGCAAGCCATCTCGCCTAAAACCAAGCGAAGTAAAAACCCAGGAATAGCGGGTAAGAAGAAGGGTCTGTGTAATGCTTTGGCAATTTGCTTGTTCATATCTCCCGATCGAATCGGTTCCGGAGCTACGCCATTATAGACGCCTGATAGGCTCGAATTTATCAGTAACTCGTTAAAAATGCTGACTAAGTCGGTAATGTGAATCCATGATTGCCATTGCTTCCCCGATCCTAGATTAGCGCCTACGTAATACCGAATCGGTTTTGAAATAACTGGGAATATCCCCCCTGCTGCACCCATCACTAGGCCGATGCGGACCTTAGCTAGGCGAATGCCCAAGGTGGCGATTAAATCGACTGCTTCCTCCCATTGCTTAGTACAATCCGCTAGAAAATCCGATCCAGCAGGTGAAGTTTCTACACATTCCTGCTCGCCCGTATCCGCTCCGTAGAAGCCAATGGCGGAGGCAGAAACGACCGTTTTAATCGAATGAGGAATCGAGGATAAAGCCTGGTACAACACCGCGGTGCTCCGCACGCGGCTGTTAATTAATTCTCTTTTGCGCGCGGCAGTCCAACGCTCATCCGCGATGCCAGCCCCAGCTAAATGCACGATCGCATCTACGCCCTCGAAAGCGGCTGGATCGATATAGCCATAGGAAACATCCCATTGGAAGTCTCCGCCAGATCGCGATAAAATCACCACCTCATGCCCCTGAGCAAGTAAAAATTGCTTCAGAGCGCAGCCCACAAAACCGGTCCCTCCTGTGATGAGAATGCGCATATTAGTTTCCTTTTTTAATCGCTTGGTAAATTACTTCGTTAATTCCGGTGCGAATGTTCATATCCGAAATTTTGGAATTATTCCGCGTCGGATACACCCGATTTGATAAGAAAACATAGACTAAATCCTGTGCCGGATCAATCCACGTATAGGTTCCCGTAAAACCGGAGTGGCCAAAGCTCTCTGGACTCGCCGATGCCGCCGCAGAAATCCCCGCCTTATTGCGATCCACTTTGTCAAATCCTACCCCGCGACGCGCATTTTCTGCCGCACTAAAAGGATAGGAAGTCCACTGTTTGATGGTGGATTCTTGTATAAATTGCTGACCACCATAATAGCCTTTTTGGAGATACATCTGCATTAATTTCGCTAAGTCATTCGCATTCCCAAACAAGCCCGCATGACCTGAAATGCCATCCAATAAGGCCGCTCCCTCATCGTGCACCTTCCCATGAATCAAGGTCTTTCTGAAAAGTGAATAATATTCCGACGGCACAATGCGCGATAAGGGAAAATGTTTTTCTGCTTGATATACCAGCGTAGAAGCGCCTAAAGGCTTATAAAACGTATCCGCTAAATATTCAGTCCACGGTTTACCCGTCAAACGAGGGGATTCCGATGGC
>VFQS010000572.1_pt1 | contig 39576 bp, 32 predicted proteins | sample 3512361 | NCBI WGS metagenome assembly VFQS01 (sample SAMN10412375, study PRJNA504923) | tailings metagenome | isolation source: Relicate 1 Philex TSF3 active mining | place: Philippines
GGAGCGCCATGCCCGAGCTGTATTTGCTGATCATTTTCTCGGCCGTGTTCGAGCCGAGCGTGGGCTTGTTGCTTTTGCTGCTGGGCCTGTTTGGCTGGATGGGTCTGTCCGACTATGTGCGGGCCGAGTTTTTACGCAACCGCCAGCTGGACTACGTCAAGTCGGCGCGGGCCTTGGGTCTGGGGCATTGGCAAATCATGTGGCGGCATGTGTTGCCCAACAGCATGACCCCGGTGGTGACTTTCCTGCCGTTTCGCATGAGTGGGGCCATTTTGGCCCTGACCTCGCTGGACTTTCTGGGCCTGGGCGTGCCGCCGGGCACACCGTCCCTGGGCGAGTTGTTGGCCCAGGGCAAAAACAACATCGACGCTTGGTGGATATCGATGTCCACCTTCGTGGTCCTGGTGGTGACCTTGTTGCTGCTGACCTTCATGGGCGACGCCTTGCGTGATGCGCTGGACCCGCGAAAGGCTCAAGCATGAACGCGCCGCAAGCTTTGCTGGAACTCAAAGACCTGCGCATTGCCTTTGGCGGGCAGGCCGTGGTACACGGCGTGAACCTGAGCCTTCAGGCGGGTGAGCGCGTGGCCTTGGTGGGCGAGTCGGGTTCGGGCAAATCGGTCACCGCGCTGTCGGTGCTGCGCTTGCTGGATTCGGCCGAGCTGTCGGGTCAGGTGCTGTGGCAAGGCCAGGACTTGCTGGGGCAAACGCCAGCCGAGATGCAGCGCATCCGTGGCGACGAGATCGCCATGATTTTTCAGGAGCCGATGACGGCGCTCAACCCCTTGATGACGGTGGGTGCTCAGATCTCGGAAGTGCTGCAACTCAAAAAGCTCTTGCCCCGGCGCGACGCCGATGCACGGGCCGTGCATTTGCTCTCCGAAACCGGGATCGATGACCCCGAGCGCCGTTTTGGGGCCTACCCACACCAGTTGTCGGGCGGCCAACGCCAACGCGCCATGATGGCCATGGCGCTGGCGTCCGAGCCCAAGCTGCTGCTGGCCGACGAGCCGACCACGGCGCTGGACGCCAGCTTGCGCCTGCAGATGTTGCAGCTGCTGGCCGATCTGCAGCAAAAAACCGGCATGGCCGTTTTGCTGATCACCCACGATTTGGCCTTGGTGCGCCACTTTGCCGACCGGGTGGCGGTGATGGAAAAAGGCCATCTGGTGGAGCAGGGCGCTTTGGCCGATGTGTTCTCACGCCCCCAGCATCCCTATACCCAAAAGCTGCTGGACAGTCGGCCCACCCGGGATGGCTTGGCGACAATCTGCCCAGCCGGGGCACCCTTGGTGCAGGCCAAGGGCCTGCAAGTGCGTTACCCGATGAACGTGCCCGGTTTTCGCGGCTGGTTCCGCCAACACCACTTCACAGCCGTGCATGGGGCCGACTTCTGCATCACGCCGGGCACCACGCTGGGCGTGATGGGGGAGTCGGGTTCTGGCAAATCCAGTCTGGCGCAGGCCGTGTTGGGCTTGATCCCCTTTGGCGGCGAACTGTCCTTCGGTGGACAAACCTGGCAAGGTGTTCCCGGTCGCGACAAAGCCTTGCGCCAGAAGGTGCAGGTCGTTTTTCAGGACCCCTATGGCAGCTTGTCGCCCCGCATGACGGTGGGCGAAATCGTCTCGGAAGGTTTGCGGTTGCACCAGCCGCAGTTGTCCGGGCCCGACATGCAAGCGCGGGTGCTGGCCACTTTGGCCGAAGTCGGTTTGACCACGGCCGAGTTCCCAGACTTGCTCAACCGTTACCCCCATGCCTTTTCAGGCGGACAGAGGCAGCGCATTGCCCTGGCCCGTGCGCTGGTGGTGGCGCCTCAGTTGCTGGTTCTGGACGAACCGACCAGTGCACTGGACGTCACCGTGCAAAAGCAAATCCTGAAGTTACTTCAGGCGCTGCAGAAAAACCGGAATATGGCGTATTTATTGATTACCCACGACATTGACGTGTTGCGGGCCATGGCCCACCAGGTGATGGTGTTGCAAGCCGGACAGATTGTGGAGGCGGGGCCTGCCGAGCAAGTGCTGCACTCGCCTGGGCACGGCTACACCCGCACTTTGCTGGCGGCCTTTCCCGATGCGTGAGCCAGCCTGCGGCTGTTGGGGCTTCGTTTTCCTTAAAAATCACGCACTTAGCGCGTTTTTCGGCTAGAATACTGGCTTCACGACCAAACGGGCGGGTTTTCACCGCCCGTTTTTTTTGGGTCTCTCTTTTTAACGTTGACATTCTGAAGCTCTGTGGCATTGCAGCAAATTGTTCAAGAAACCGTGACCGGCCTGGGCTATGACCTAGTTGAGATTGACCGCACAGCGGGCGGTTTGTTGCGCATCACCATCGACTGGCCCTGGCAGCCAGGCTCTGAGCTGTTCATCAACGTGGAAGATTGCGAAAAAGTCAATCGGCAGTTGCAGTTCGCCCTCGAAGTCGACGGCGTGACCTACAACCGGCTGGAAGTGTCTTCTCCCGGTATCGACCGCCCCTTGCGCAATGCGCAGGACTTTGAGCGATTCGTGGGGGAGTTGATCGACATCACCCTCAAAGCCCCCATGGGTGAGAACGCTGGTGGCATGGTCAACCCGACGCGTAAAAAATTTCGCGGCACGCTCGAGCGTGACGCCACCGGTCAAGGCTGGCAAATCGTCTGGAGCGATGCGCCCGCCGTCAAGCCGGGTCAAAAAGTCAGTAAAAAACGAGCCCCTGCACCCTTGCATGCATTGGGGTTCACATTGGACGAATTGCGCGAGGCCCGTTTGGCCCCCGTGGTGGATTTCAAAGGGCGCAAGCCAAAGGTGGAAGCCTGACCGGGTGTCGGGTTTTGAGCATTTTTATCGGGTCTGAACCGCAGACCCAGTGGAACAGGAGAGTCATTCATGAATCGCGAAATGTTGATGTTGGTCGAAGCCATCTCACGTGAAAAGAACGTTGAGCGCGACGTGGTGTTTGGTGCCGTGGAAGCCGCTTTGGCCCAAGCCACCAAAAAGCTGTATGCCGGCGAGGTGGACATCCGCGTGGCGGTGGACCGTGACAGCGGCAACTACGAAACTTTCCGCCGCTGGCATGTGGTGCCCGATGAGGCGGGTCTGCAGTTGCCCGAGCAGGAAATTTTGCTGTTCGAGGCCAAAGAACAAATTCCGGACATCGAGGTCGACGAGTACATCGAAGAGCCGATCGAGTCTTTGCCCATTGGCCGCATCGGCGCCATGGCGGCCAAGCAGGTCATCTTGCAAAAAATCCGTGACGCCGAGCGCGAAATGCTGCTCAACGACTTCATGTCGCGTGGCGAGAAGATTTTTGTGGGCACCGTCAAGCGCATGGACAAGGGCGACATCATCTGTGAAGCCGGCCGCATCGAAGGCCGTCTGCGCCGCAGCGAAATGATCCCCAAGGAAAACTTGCGCAGCGGTGACCGTGTGCGCGCCATGATCATGGAAGTGGATTTGACCTTGCGTGGCGCACCCATCTTGCTGTCGCGCTCGGCCCCCGAGTTCATGATCGAGCTGTTCCGTCAGGAAGTGCCCGAGATCGAGCAAGGCCTGCTGGAGATCAAAACCTGCGCCCGTGACCCTGGCTCCCGCGCCAAGATCGCCGTGCTCTCACACGACAAGCGCGTGGACCCGATCGGCACTTGCGTCGGTGTGCGTGGCACCCGTGTCAACGCCGTGACCAACGAGCTGGCGGGTGAGCGTGTCGACATCGTGTTGTGGAGCGAAGACCCGGCCCAGTTCGTGATCGGCGCTCTGGCCCCCGCCAACGTGCAGTCCATTGTGGTGGACGAAGAAAAACACGCCATGGACGTGGTGGTGGACGAAGAAAACCTCGCGATCGCGATTGGCCGTGGTGGCCAGAACGTGCGCCTGGCTTCTGACCTCACTGGCTGGAAGATCAACATCATGGACGCGGCCGAATCTGCCCAGAAGCAAGCTGAAGAAACCACCGGCATTCGCCAGCTGTTCATGGAAAAGCTCGATGTCGACCAGGAGATCGCCGACATCCTGATCAGCGAGGGTTTCACTAGCCTGGAAGAAGTGGCGTATGTGCCCATCCAGGAAATGCAGGAAATCGAAAGCTTCGACGAAGACACGATCAACGAGCTGCGCACACGCGCCAAAGACGCTTTGCTGACCCTCGAAATCGCACGCGAAGAGAGCGTTGAAGACGTCTCCCAAGACCTGCGCGATCTGCCAGGCTTGACGCCTGAGCTGATTTCCAAGCTGGTTGAAGCGGGCATCCACACCCGTGACGATCTGGCTGACCTGGCCACCGACGAACTGACTGACATCACTGCTCAGACAGCTGAAGAGGCGACCGCCCTGATCATGAAAGCCCGCGAACATTGGTTCGCTGGCCAGGCCTGAAGTCTGATGGAGGCTTGAACAAAATTATGTCCAGTACCACTGTTGCCGAGTTCGCCAATGAGCTCAAAAAACCTGCCGATGTCCTGCTGGATCAATTGCGATCCGCGGGCGTTGCCAAAACCTCCGACAGCGACACGCTGAATGACACCGACAAGCAAAAGCTGCTGAGCTATCTGCAAGCCAGTCACGGCACCGTGACCGGTGACCGCAAAAAAATCACGCTGGTCAAAAAGTCCACCAGCGAGATCAAGCAAGCCGATGCTTCGGGCAGAGCCCGCACGATCCAGGTGGAAGTGCGCAAGAAGCGCACCCTGATCAAGCGCGACGACGAGCCTGTTGCGCCAGCTGAAGAGCCCGCCGTCGACCATGCGGAGCTGGCGCGTCGTGAAGAAGAAGCCCGCCGCCAGGCCGAGTTGATCAGCCGCCAGGAGCAGGAACTCGCCGAGAAGCGCCGTGTTCGCGAAGCGCAGGAAGCGCAAGAGCGTTCGGAGTTGGCTGCTCAAGAAGCCAAGGCCCGTGCCGATGCCCAGGCTCTGGCCGATGCGGCAGCCCAGGCTGCCGGTCAGGCTGCGGCTGCCAAGCCCGCATTGAGCCGCGAAGACCGCGAGCAACTCGCTCGTGCCGAAGCGGCCAGCATCAACGCCGCATCGCAGGCCAAATCCGCGCCTGTGGTTTCTGCTGAAAGCCAGGCTGCAGCCAAGGCTGCCGAGCTGGCTGAGGCGGCTGCTGCCAAAGCCAAGGCCGAACAGGCCGCCCGTGAAGCTGCGGCTCAAAAAGCGGCTGCAGATTCGAAGGCCAAAGCCGACGAAGAAACAGCCCGTGCCCTGGATCTGGATGCGCGTCGCCGCAAGGCGCTGGCCGAAGCCGAGGCCATCCGCTCCATGATGAACGCCCCTAAAAAGGTGTTGGTCGCCAAGAAAGAAGAGCCCAAGGTGGAAGCCAAGGCGCCAGTCAAGGGCACCTTGCACAAACCCGCAGGCACCCCTGCGCCAGGCGCGCGCGCAGCCGCTGGACAAGCCGCAGCGCCTTCTGGTCCCGGTGGCAACAAGGAAGTCAAATCGGCCAAGCTGTCCTCCAGCTGGGCAGGTGATCCAGCCAAGAAAAAAGCCATCCCCACCCGTGGTGATACCAGTGGTGGCGTGGGTCGCAACAACTGGCGTGCTGGGCCACGTGGTCGCCGTGGCAACGACCGTGACCGTGACGAGTCCCAAACACAGCAGGCCCCGGCCGAAGTGCGCGTGCTGGAAGTGCACGTGCCCGAGACCATCACCGTGGCCGAGTTGGCCCACAAGATGGCCATCAAGGCTTCCGAGGTCATCAAGCACCTGATGAAGCTCGGCCAGATGGCCACGATGAACCAGCCCTTGGACCAGGACACCGCCATGATCGTGGTGGAAGAAATGGGGCACAAGGCGGTTGTAGCCGCTTTGGATGATCCCGAAGCCTTCACCGACGACGAAGTGTCCGACCAACACGCTGAATCTCTGCCGCGTGCACCCGTGGTCACTGTCATGGGTCACGTCGACCACGGCAAGACCTCGCTGCTGGACTACATCCGCCGGGCCAAAGTGGCCTCTGGCGAAGCCGGTGGCATCACGCAGCACATTGGCGCCTACCACGTCGAGACGCCTCGCGGCATGATTTCCTTCCTGGACACCCCCGGTCACGAGGCCTTCACGGCCATGCGTGCACGCGGTGCACAAGCCACCGACATCGTCATCCTGGTGGTGGCGGGTGACGACGGCGTCATGCCCCAGACCAAGGAAGCCATCAAGCACGCCAAGGCCGCGGGTGTGCCGATCGTGGTGGCCATCAACAAGATGGACAAGCCCGACGCCAACATCGAACGCGTGCGCAGTGAACTGATCGCCGAAGAAGTCGTGCCCGAAGAGTTCGGTGGCGATTCACCTTTCGTTTCCGTGTCGGCCAAGACCGGCATGGGCATTGACGAGCTGCTGGAGCAAGTGCTTCTGCAAGCCGAAGTGCTGGAACTCAAGGCCCCGGTGCAAGCCGCCGCCAAGGGTCTGGTCATCGAAGCGCGTCTGGACAAGGGTCGCGGTCCTGTGGCCACCATCCTGGTGCAGTCGGGTACTTTGAACACCGGCGATGTGGTGCTGGCAGGCCAGACCTTTGGCCGTGTGCGTGCCATGCTCGACGAAAACGGCCAGCCGATCAAATCGGCAGGTCCTTCAATCCCTGTGGAGATTCAGGGTCTGACCGAAGTGCCACAAGCCGGTGACGAATTCATGGTCATGGGCGACGAGCGCCGTGCCCGTGAAATTGCCACGTACCGTGCGGGCAAATTCCGCAACACCAAGCTGGCCAAGCAACAAGCCGCCAAGCTCGAAAACATGTTCACCGACATGTCGGCGGGCGAAGTCAAGATGCTGCCGATCATCATCAAGGCCGATGTGCAGGGTTCGCAAGAAGCCCTGGGTGCTTCCTTGCTCAAGCTGTCGACCGAAGAGGTCAAAGTCCAGCTGGTGTATGCCGGCGTGGGTGGCATCAGCGAGTCGGACATCAACCTGGCCATCGCTTCCAAGGCCATCGTGATCGGTTTCAACGTGCGCGCCGATGCTGGCGCCCGCAAACTGGCCGAAGGCAATGGCGTTGACGTTCATTACTACAACATCATTTATGACGCTGTGGACGAACTCAAGGCTGCGATGTCTGGCATGTTGGCACCCGAGCAGCGCGAAGAAATCATGGGCATGGCCGAAATCCGCACCGTGTTCGTGGCGTCCAAGATCGGCACGGTGGCAGGTTGTATGGTCACGTCGGGTCAAGTCACCCGCAATGCCAAATTCCGCTTGCTGCGCGACAACGTGGTCATCTACACCGGTGAACTCGACTCGCTCAAGCGCCTCAAGGACGATGTGCGCGAAGTCAAGGAAGGCTTCGAGTGCGGTATCAAGCTCAAGAACTACAACGACATCAAAGAAGGCGATCAGCTCGAATTCTTCGACGTCAAGGAAATCGCGAGAACGCTGTAAATGGCGCGTAAAAAGCAGTCCTCTGTGCCCAACCGCGGTTTCCGCGTGGCCGACCAGATCCAGCGTGATCTGGCCGAGTTGATTGCACGCGAGTTGAAAGACCCGCGTGTGGGCATGGTCACGCTCAACGCCATCGAGGTCACGCCCGATTACGCGCACGCCAAGGTTTACTTCAGTGTTTTGACGGGCAACCCCGAAGAAGCCACCGAAGGCCTGAATGCGGCAGCGGGCTTCCTGCGCAATGGTTTGTTCAAGCGTTTGCACATCCACACCGTGCCGACTCTGCACTTCTTGTTTGACCGCACCACCGAGCGTGCCTCCGACATGAATGCGCTGATCGCCAAGGCCGTGTCGTCTCGCGCCCAGGAGGACTGAGCATGAACGCGCCACGCACACGGGTGCAGCGGCGCCCTGTGCACGGGGTGCTGTTGCTCGACAAACCGCTGGGTCTTTCCAGCAACCAGGCTTTGCAAAAAGCCAAGTGGTTGCTGCGGGCCGAAAAAGCAGGGCACACCGGCACGCTCGACCCTTTGGCCACGGGCGTTCTGCCTTTGTGTTTTGGCGCGGCCACCAAGTTCAGTCAGCAGCATCTGGATGCCGACAAGACTTACGAGACCACGGTGCGGCTGGGTGTCAAAACCAGCACGGCCGATGCCGAAGGTGAAGCGATTGAGACGCGCGAGGTGCGCTGCACCCCGGGCCAAGTGGTCGAGGTCCTGGACCGTTTCATGGGACCGATCAGCCAGGTGCCGCCCATGCACAGCGCCTTGAAAAAAGACGGCAAGGCTTTGTACGAATATGCCCGCGAGGGCGAAACCGTGGAGCGCGAAGCGCGCCACGTGGTGATCCATGACTTGGAGTTGCTGGACATGCAGCTGCAGGGCGATGCGCCTTTTTTGCGCTTGCGTGTGCATTGCAGCAAAGGCACCTACATCCGCACGCTGGGTGAAGACATTGCTGAGGCGCTGGGATGTGGTGGCCATTTGAGCGCTTTGCGCCGTGTGGTCACCGGGCCTTTTGAGGAAGCCCAGTGCGTGACGCTGTCGGCGCTCGAGCGCATGGACGACAAGCAGCGGCTGGCGGCTTTGCGGCCTGTGGATGTGCTGCTGCCGGGCTACACCGAGGTGAGTCTGGACAGCGAGAACGCCGGAAGATTTTTGAGTGGGGTGCGCCGACGCGGCCCTTGGAATGATTGTGATCAAGTCGTGGTGTATGGAGAGCATCCTCGTGCCTTGCTGGGAACAGCACATGTGCATGGCGGCGAATTGATTCCGGGTCGATTGTTGAGCCCGATCGAAATTCAACAGATTTTGGAAAAATCACCTGTCAACGTGCCTTTGCTGGCCGAGCAGGTTTAAAGGAAGAGAAAGCATGAGCAAGCAAATTCGCAACATCGCCATCATCGCGCACGTTGACCACGGTAAAACCACCATGGTCGACCAGCTGCTGCGCCAGTCCGGCACCTTCGCTGACCACGAAAAAGTCGTGGACACCGTGATGGACAACAACGCCATCGAACGCGAGCGCGGCATCACCATCCTGGCCAAAAACTGTGCCGTGAGCTGGGAAGGCACCCACATCAACATCGTCGACACCCCCGGCCACGCGGACTTCGGTGGTGAAGTGGAGCGTGCTCTGTCCATGGTCGATGGCGTGGTCTTGTTGATCGATGCGCAAGAAGGCCCCATGCCCCAGACCCGCTTTGTGACCAAAAAGGCCTTGGCCTTGGGCCTCAAGCCCATCGTGGTGGTGAACAAGGTCGACAAGCCCGGCGCCAACCCCGACAAAGTCGTGAACGCCGCTTTTGACCTGTTCGACAAACTCGGTGCCAACGACGAGCAGCTCGACTTCCCCGTGGTGTATGCCTCCGGTATCAACGGCTGGACATCGCTCGAAGAAGGTGCCCCCGGCGAGCAGTGGGGTCCTGACATGTCAGCCCTGTTCAACACCGTGCTCAAGCACGTGCCGCCGAACAGCGGTGATCCAGAAGCCCCTTTGCAGCTGCAAATTTCTGCGCTCGACTTTTCCACCTTTGTGGGCCGCATCGGCGTGGGTCGCATCAGCCAGGGCAAAGTCAAGCCCGGCATGGATGTGCTGGTCATGGAAGGTCCGGACGGCTCGACCGTCAAGGGTCGTGTCAACCAGGTGTTGACCTTCCAGGGTCTGGACCGTGTGCAGGTGACCGAAGCCGGCCCTGGCGACATCGTGTTGATCAACGGCATTGCCGACCTGAACATCGGCGTGACCGTCACCGATCCCCTCAAGCCCACACCGCTGCCCATGCTCAAAGTGGACGAGCCCACGCTGACCATGAACTTCTGCGTGAACACCTCGCCCTTGGCCGGTCGTGAAGGCAAGTACGTCACCAGCCGCCAGATCTGGGACCGCCTGCAAAAAGAACTGCAACACAACGTGGCCCTGCGCGTGAAGGAAACCGACGAAGACGGTATCTTTGAAGTGGCCGGTCGTGGTGAATTGCACCTGACCATCCTGCTGGAAAACATGCGCCGCGAAGGCTACGAGCTGGCCGTCTCCAAACCCCGCGTGCTGTACCGCGACATCAATGGCGAGCGCCATGAGCCGATCGAACTGGTCACCGCCGACATCGAAGAAACCCACCAGGGCGGCGTGATGCAGGCTTTGGGTGAGCGCAAGGGCGAGCTGGTCAACATGGAACCCGATGGCCGTGGTCGCGTCCGTCTGGAATACCGCATCCCGGCCCGTGGCCTGATCGGTTTCACCAACGAATTCCTGAACCTGACCCGTGGTTCCGGTCTGATCTCCAACATCTTTGACGGTTACGAGCCGCACAAGGGCGAAATCGGCGGCCGCAAAAACGGCGTGCTGATCTCGATGGACGACGGTGAAATCTTCACCTACGCCCTGGGCAAGCTGGACGACCGTGGCCGCATGTTCGTCAAGGCGAATGACCCGGTGTACGAAGGCATGATCGTGGGTATCCACAGCCGCGACAACGACCTGGTGGTCAACGCCACACGCACCAAGCAGCTGACCAACTTCCGCGTGTCCGGCAAGGAAGACGCGATCAAGATCACGCCCCCGATCGACCTCACTCTGGAATACGGCGTGGAGTTCATCGAGGACGACGAGCTGGTCGAAATCACCCCCAAGAGCGTGCGTCTGCGCAAGCGCTTCCTGAAGGAAAGCGACCGCAAGCGCAACAAGTGATTGGCTGACCCATCATGCGCATGACCCACGGCATGGCCGTCTGGACCATGGTGGGCGTGACCGCCCTGTGGTCCATGGCCGGGGTGGTGACGCGGCACCTGGAGCAAGCCCGCAGCTTCGAAGTCACCTTCTGGCGCAGCTTTTTCACCGTGCTGTCCTTGCTGGTCATCTTGCCTTTGTGGCAGGGCAAAAGCGTCTGGTCGCGGCTACCTTGGCGCAGCCCTTACTTTTGGTTCTCCGGTCTGTGCTGGAGTGTCATGTTCACGGCCTTCATGGTGGCGCTCACCTTGACGGCCGTGGCCAATGTGCTCATCACCATGGCCGTGGGCCCCTTGCTCACCGCCTTGATCACCCGCATTTTTTTGGGCCATCGCTTGCCTGCGCGCACTTGGCTGGCCATTGTGTTGGCGGGTATCGGCATTGGCTGGATGTACGGTTCGCAGCTGAGCCTGGGCGATCCGAATTTTCTGATCGGTTCCTTGGTGGCGCTGTGTGTGCCCCTGGCGGGCTCGGTGCAATGGACGCTGGTCCAGAAAAGCCAGAGCGAAGGCCAGAACCTGGACCTCGTGCCCTCGGTTTTGCTCGGGGCCATCCTGTCCACCTTATTGACTTTGCCCTTGTCCGTGCCGTTTCAGGCCTCGGCCCACGATGTGGGTTTGTTGGCGATCCTGGGCTTGTTCCAGTTGGCCATTCCCTGCGCTTTGTCGGTGGTGTGTGCCCGCGTGCTCAAGGCGCCTGAGGTGGCCTTGCTGGCCTTGCTCGAAATTGTTTTTGGCATTGCACTGGCGTGGTGGGGTGCCAATGAGGCCCCCCAGCTGAGCGTGCTTTTGGGTGGTTCCCTGGTTTTGGGGGCCTTGCTTCTCAATGAATGGTTAGGCTGGAGACAAAACAATGTCTGATGTCATCGTACAAATCGAAGGCCGCATCGGCTGCATCACCCTGAATCGCCCCAAGGCGCTCAACGCTTTGTCGCTCGATATGGTGCGGGCCTTGACCCGGGCTTTGCGCGATTGGCAAACCAACGACCAAGTGTTGGCCGTGGCCGTGCGCGGCACCGGCAAGGAAGGGCCGTTTGGCGCATTTTGCGCAGGCGGTGATATCCGTTTTTTCCATCAGGCAGCGCACGCTGGCGATGCTTCGCTGGGTGATTTTTTCACCGAAGAATACCGCCTGAACCACCTGATCCACACCTACAGCAAGCCTTACATCGCCTTCATGGACGGCATCGTCATGGGTGGCGGCATGGGCATCAGCCAGGGCGCCAGTGTGCGTGTGGTCACCGAGCGCACGAAGATGGCCATGCCCGAAACCAACATCGGCCTGTTCCCGGATGTGGGCGGCGGTTATTTTCTGAGCCGTTGCCCGGGGCGTCTGGGCGAGTACCTGGGCCTGACAGGGCAGATGCTGAGCGGGGCGCAAGCCGTGGCCGCCAAATTGGCCGACATCGCGCTGCCCAGCGGCATGCTCGAGCCGATCTGGCAAACCTTGATCAGCAGCCCCTTTGAGAACGCCGAGTCGGTGGAGCGCTGGGTACTGGCCCAAGCCGGTGCATTGACGCCAGAAAAGCTCACGCCTCAACCGCAAATTGACGAGGTGTTTGGCTTGCCCTCAGTGGCGGACATGATGAGCCGATTGGAATCAGCGCCCGATGAATGGAGCCAGAAAACGGCCCACGCCTTGCGTCACCGTTCGCCCTTGATGCTGCATGTGGTGCTCGAACAGATCCGCCGCGCCCGCCAAATGAGCCTGGCCGACGACCTGCGCATGGAGCGCGACATGGTGCACCACTGTTTCCACCTGCGCCCGGTGTCCGACAGTGAAACGGTGGAGGGGATTCGAGCCTTGGCAGTGGACAAAGACCATACGCCGAATTGGAAGCCTGCGCGAGTGGAAGACGTTGACTTGTCGGAGGCCTCTCGTTTCTTCGTGAGCCCATGGCCTTCAGATCACCATCCGCTGCGCGATTTAAAGTAGGAGCGAGCCCCCGCTCGCGAATGCCTGATCTGCCTCTGTGCTAGCAAATTCGTCCGCAGGGTCGGCCTCCCACAAAGACAAAGCGCTTGCTCCTACAGAAATTCAGCGGTGGCGGCTTTTCATGGCGCGTTCCACTTCGCGCTTGCCTTCGCGGTCCTTGATCGTGTCCCGTTTGTCGTGCTCGGCCTTGCCCTTGGCCAGCGCGATGTCGCATTTGACCTTGCCTGACTTCCAGTGCAGGTTGATGGGCACCAGGGTGTAGCCCTTTTGTTCGATCTTGCCAATCAGCCGCTTGATTTCATCCTTCTTCAGCAGCAGCTTGCGCGTGCGTGCCGCTTCTGGGTTGATGTGGGTGGAGGCGGTTTTGAGCGGGTTGATCAGGCAGCCGATGATGAACAGCTCGCCGTTGCGAATGACCACGTAACCATCGGTCAGCTGGACCTTGCCTTCGCGAATGGCCTTGACCTCCCAGCCTTCGAGTACCATGCCGGCCTCGTAGCGCTCTTCGAAAAAATAATCGAAAGCGGCCTTTTTGTTCTCGGCGATCTTGGCAAAGGTGGGGGCAGCGGGGGACTTTTTGGTGGTGGCCATGTGGAACAGATAAGGACGGCACAGCCGTTCGCAAGGGTGTGCAGCCGGGCGATGCGCCTGCAGGCGCGTCGAAAAACTACAATCGCTGCATTGTATGAAGAATATCCACAAGTCCGTTCTGATCTGGTATTCGCCAGAAGAAATGTTTCGCCTCGTGACCGACGTGGCGCGTTACCCCGAGTTTTTGCCTTGGTGTGACCGCGCCAGCGTGCTCGAAACCGATGCGCAAGGCATGGTGGCCGAAGTGGGCATCAGCCTGGGCGGCCTGCAGCAAACCTTCACCACCCGCAACACCCACGAAGAAGGCCGATCGGTCGGCATGAGCCTGGTCAAAGGCCCGTTTTCCAACCTCAGCGGCATGTGGCGCTTCATGCCCGTGGGCGACGGCACGCAACGCGCGTGCAAAGTCGAGCTGGATTTGCAATACGGCTTTTCCAGCAAGACCCTGGCCGCGCTCGTGGGCCCCGTCTTCGACAAGATCGCGGCCAGCCTGGTCGATGCGTTTGTGAAACGCGCCGAAGCGGTTTATGGCTGAGCCCATGCTGCGTGTTGTCTTGTGCTGGAGCCTCGGGCCACGGCATGTGCATGAAATGGCTTTGCAAGTGCCCGCAGGCTGCACCGTGCAGGACGTGCTGGAGCAGGGCGTGGCGCAGTGCCAGCAGGGCAAGGCTTCAAGCGACAGCGCCTCCTTGTCATCGCTCCAGTTTCAACAGCCCGGCATCTGGGGCAAAAAAGTGCCTTGGACGCAGGTGGTGAAAGCCGACGACCGCATCGAGCTGTACCGCCCACTCAAGGTGGACCCCAAAGTCGCACGCCGCCAGCGCTTCAAGCGCCAGGGCAAAGGCCGCACAGGCCTGTTTGCCAAGCGCAAAAGCGGCTCTGCTGCGGGGTATTGACACACCATGCAAGCCCTATTGAACGCCATCGCCCAGATGGCCAAAACTGCCGATGCCTGCCGGGTGTTCCATGGCCGTGGTGGTTTGTACCCCGGTTGCGAACACTGGACGCTGGACTGGTTCGCGCCCGTGTGGCTCTTGACCAGCTTCAAACCCGTGAGCGAAGACGAGCTGGCCCTGTGCCACCAGGCCCTGGCGCAGCGCTGGGAAACCCTGGCCCCTGGCGAGCCGCTCAATTGGGTGTTCCAGTGCCGAGCACCCGGTGAAGCACAAACCCGCCTCATGGCCGGCTGCGTGCCCGAGCCGCATGTGGTGACCGAGCAGGGCGCGCGGTATCTGGTGCATGTGATGCGCGGGCAAAACCATGGCCTGTTTCTGGACATGGCCAACGGCCGTGAATGGCTCAAAAGCCACGCTTTGCACGAAAACATCCTCAACTTGTTCGCCTACACCTGCGCGTTTTCCGTTGTGGCGCTGCAGGGTGGGGCGGCGCAAGTGGTCAACCTCGACATGAGCCAGGGCGCCCTGGCCGTGGGCCAGCAAAACCACCGCCTGAACGACCTGCCCGCAAAAGCCCGTTTCTTGGGCCACGACATCTTCAAGACCTGGGGCAAGATCAACAAAATGGGGCCTTATGGCGTGATCGTGATCGATCCGCCCAGTTACCAAAAGGGCAGCTTCATCGCCACCAAGGACTACATCAAGCTGATCCGCCGGCTGCCCGATTTGCTCGAACCCCAAGGGCATGTGCTGTTGTGCCTGAACGCGCCCGAGCTGGACACGGCTTTTTTGCATGCCCAGGTGGCCGAAGCCGCGCCCGGACTGCGTTTTGTCGAGCGCCTGGCCAATCCGGCGGCTTTTGCCGACATCGACCCGGAAAAGTCACTCAAAGTGCTGCATTACCAAAACGCCTGACTGCGCAGAAGGCCCAGGTAGGCCCTGTTATTTGCGTTTTGGGCAGGGAAATCCCTTGGCGGGCACGGGTACAATCCATTTTTTGGAGCCTTAGCTTATGCGCCTACTCGGTAAAGCCCTTACTTTCGACGACGTTCTCCTCGTCCCCGCCTATTCCCAAGTCCTGCCCAAGGACACGTCGCTCGCGACACAATTCACCCGCAATATTCGCCTGAACCTGCCCCTGGTGTCCGCTGCCATGGACACCGTGACCGAAGCGCGTTTGGCGATTGCCATCGCGCAAGAAGGCGGCATTGGCATCGTGCACAAAAACCTCACCGCGCAAGAGCAAGCCGCCCAAGTGGCCAAGGTCAAGCGCTACGAATCGGGTGTGCTGCGCGACCCGGTCGTCATCACCCCCGACACGACCGTGCGCCAAGTCATGGCCTTGAGCGACGAGCTGGGTGTCTCGGGCTTTCCCGTGTGCGACGGCGGCAAGGTGGTCGGCATCGTGACGGGCCGGGATTTGCGTTTTGAGACCCGCTACGACCAAAAGGTCAGCGAGATCATGACGCCGCGTGAGCGCCTGGTGACCGTGCCCGAAGGCACCACACCCGAGCAAGCCAAGGCGCTGCTCAACAAACACAAACTCGAACGCCTGCTGGTGGTCAACGATGCCTTTGAGCTCAAGGGCTTGATCACCGTCAAAGACATCACCAAGCAGCTGAACTTTCCCAACGCCGCACGCGACTCAGCTGGCAAATTGCGCGTGGGCGCAGCTGTGGGTGTGGGCGAGGGCACCGAAGAGCGCGTTGAAGCACTGGCCCGCGCCGGTGTGGACGCCATTGTGGTGGACACCGCGCATGGCCACAGCAAAGGCGTGCTCGACCGCGTGCGCTGGGTCAAGCAAAACTACCCGCACATCGAGGTCATTGGCGGCAACATCGCCACAGGCGCTGCGGCTTTGGCCCTGGTTGAGGCGGGTGCCGACGGCGTCAAGGTCGGTATCGGCCCCGGTTCCATCTGCACCACCCGCATCGTGGCGGGCGTGGGCGTGCCGCAAATCATGGCCGTTGACAGCGTGGCCACAGCCCTCAAAGGCACAGGCGTGCCATTGATCGCAGACGGCGGCATCCGCTACAGCGGCGACATCGCCAAGGCGATTGCCGCAGGCGCAGGCACCGTGATGATGGGCGGCATGTTTGCAGGCACCGAAGAGGCGCCCGGTGAAGTGATCCTGTTCCAGGGCCGCAGCTACAAGAGTTACCGCGGCATGGGCTCGATCGGCGCCATGCAGCAAGGCAGTGCTGACCGCTACTTCCAGGAGTCGAGCACCGGCAACCCCAACGCCGACAAACTGGTGCCCGAAGGCATCGAAGGCCGCGTGCCTTACAAAGGCTCGGTCGTCGCCATCATTTACCAGATGGCGGGCGGCTTGCGCGCTTCCATGGGCTACTGCGGTTGCGCCACGATCAAGGACATGCACGAGCGTGCCGAGTTTGTCGAGATCACCGCCGCGGGCATCCGCGAGAGCCATGTGCACGACGTGCAGATCACCAAGGAAGCCCCGAACTACCGGGCTGATTAAAATCCGTCTCTGACCTCCAAGGCGTCTGCAACCCAGACGCCTTTTCATTTCTCAAAGAACGACGCTTGCCATGCAGCACTCCAAAATCCTGATCCTCGACTTCGGCTCGCAAGTCACCCAGTTGATTGCCCGCCGCGTGCGCGAAGCGCATGTGTTTTGCGAAGTGCATCCTTGCGACGTGAGCAGTGAATGGGTGCGCGAGTACGCCAAGGACGGCAACCTCAAGGGCGTCATCCTGTCCGGTTCACATGCCAGCGTGTACGAGGTGGACGACCGCGCCCCCGATGCGGTGTTCGAGTTGGGCGTTCCGGTCTTGGGCATTTGCTATGGCATGCAAACCATGGCGCAGCAGTTGGGTGGCAAGGTCGAAGCCGGTCACACCCGTGAGTTTGGTTATGCCGAAGTCCGCGCCCACGGCCACACCGAACTGCTCAAGGGGATCGAAGACTTCGCCACGCCCGAAGGCCACGGCATGCTCAAGGTCTGGATGAGCCACGGCGACAAGGTCACGGCCATGCCCCCCGGCTTCAAGGTCATGGCCTCGACCCCGGCTTGCCCCATCGCAGGCATGGCCGATGAATCGCGCCATTTCTATGCGGTGCAGTTCCACCCCGAAGTCACCCACACCGTGCAGGGCCAGGCGCTGCTCAACCGTTTTGTGCTGGACATTTGCAAGGCCCGCCCCGACTGGATCATGGGCGACTACATCGAAGAAGCCGTCGCCAAAATCCGCGAGCAGGTCGGTGACGAAGAAGTCATCCTGGGCCTCTCAGGCGGCGTGGACTCGTCCGTGGCCGCTGCGTTGATCCACCGCGCCATCGGCGACAAGCTGACCTGCGTGTTTGTGGACCACGGCCTGCTGCGCCTCAATGAAGGTGACATGGTCATGGACATGTTTGTCGGCAAGCTGCACGCGCATGTGATCCGCGTGGATGCCAGCGACCTGTTCCTGGGCAAGCTGGCGGGCGTGAGCGAGCCCGAAGCCAAACGCAAGATCATTGGCGGTTTGTTTGTCGATGTATTCAAGGAGCAGGCCGCAAAACTCAAGGCGGGCGATGGCGGCCACAAAGGCGCTACCTTCCTGGCCCAAGGCACGATTTACCCCGACGTGATCGAGTCCGGCGGCGCCAAGAGCAAGAAGGCCGTGACCATCAAGAGCCACCACAACGTGGGCGGCTTGCCCGAGCAGCTGGGCCTGAAACTGCTGGAGCCGCTGCGAGAACTGTTCAAGGACGAAGTGCGCGAACTCGGCGTGGCCCTGGGCTTGCCGCGTGAAATGGTCTACCGCCACCCCTTCCCAGGCCCGGGTCTGGGCGTGCGTATTCTGGGCGAAGTGAAAAAGGAATACGCCGACCTGCTGCGCCGCGCCGACGCGATCTTCATCGAAGAACTGCGCAACTTCACCGACGAAGCTACTGGAAAGTCTTGGTACGACCTGACCAGCCAGGCTTTCACCGTGTTCTTGCCCGTGAAGAGCGTGGGCGTGATGGGCGATGGCCGCACCTACGACTACGTGGTGGCCTTGCGCGCTGTGCAAACCAGCGACTTCATGACCGCCGACTGGGCCGAGTTGCCGTATGCCCTGCTCAAGAAAGTGTCGGGTCGCATCATCAACGAGGTGCGCGGCATCAACCGGGTCACCTACGACGTGTCGAGCAAACCGCCTGCGACGATTGAGTGGGAGTAATTTTTCTCACTTAAGTTGTTGATTTATATAGGTTTTCAAGTTACACAAAAGTGACACACAGCAAAATAAGTTGTTGATTTTGTTGGGCGCAGGTTTTATAGTTGCACAAAAACCTACACAAAAAAGTGCTTATTGATTTTCGTAAGTGCTCCTGCGCCCAAAATGCCACTTAAAAAAACTGAATACGCTGATGACGAGATTGCTATATACGATGAAGCAATCATCTACAAACGCACTGACTACTGGCAGATGCGTATGTGGCTTACTAAAGAAAAAAAGTACGCCCGTTTTAGTCTCAAAACACGCAACAGAGACACGGCAATTGCTAAAGCCCAAAAATACTACATTGATATAAAGGCTGGCGAACAGGCTGGCAAGACGTACTTCTCGCTCACAACCAAACAAGGCTATGAGATGTACCTTGAGCAGCGTAAAAAGGATATCAAAGCAGAGCTAATAACAGAAGGACGCTACAGAACTATCGTTACGCACCTTAACCATTTCCTTAAATTTATTGGCAAGGACACAAAACTAAAAGAACTGCACAGGACTGATTGCGAGAATTACTTTGTTGAACGACGTCAAACTAAAAAGCGTAACGATATAAAAATCAGTCAAAGCACCATTGTTAACGAGCAAGCAAGCATTAATGCGATGATGGCTTGGCTGTTTAAGCGTAATGAAACATATATTGATGCGTTTGATTTCAAAAAGCTAAAGAAAGCAGATGCTGGCGATTTGGCTTTGAAGCGAGCAATTTTTAGTAAAGAAGAGCTGGTTCGTATCAAAAAGGTTCTGAGCGATTACGTGCTTGAACCAGCACATGACAAAAACGATAAAAACAACCTAACAAAGTCAATTTGTGGGCATTTTCTTGCGCTATCACTGTTGACTGGTATGCGCCGTGGTGAGCTATTGCAGTTGCAGTGGAAGCACGTATCGTTGAAAGACAGCGATATGGAAATGAAGATTAAGGGCAGACGGGTTGATGCAATTTTCTTCATTACTGTGCCAGGCGCCATAAGCAAAGTACGGCGTACTCGCCAATTCATGGTTGAGGATGATAGGTACTTGGCTGGATTGTTTTTGGCAGCAGCTAAGCGGGTTAAGTTTCCAAGTGCTCCACGCATTTACACGCATTCAAACGCACACAACTTTTTGTCCCAGCATGAAGCAGTCATGCCTCTTGTTAGCAATGACTTGATTTTTAGCATTGATGGCGAAGCAGCAATCACTCCACGTGCAATCTATGTGCATTTTGAACGAGTGCTTGAGTTAGCTAAGATTGAAAACGTTGTAGAACGTAACATTGTTCCGTATAGCTTCCGTCACTCATTCATCACGCATAAGGTTAATAGTGGCGTGGATTTAATGGCTATTAGTGAAATGTGCGGAACAAGTGTTGGTGAAATTGAGAAAACGTACTACAGAACGACAAAAGACAAGATGCGTAGCAATGCACTAATGGACTATGACTTTGATGAAGGGGTGCTTGTAAGTAGCGATATGGCTGATTATGTTGAGCAACAGCCAGCACCAGTAGCGCAGCAAGTCAAAAAAGCACCCGTCAAAAATACTGCGCCTAAAAAAGTGCCAGTTAAAAAACAAGCTGCTAAAAAAGCTGTTGCTAAAAAAGCTCCAGCTAAATCAGCCCGCAAGTAAAGCTAAATCAACTCAACAGCATTACGCAGCATATCGTCGCTTGCGTACACATACACGCTAGTGGTTTGGATATTCTTGTGTCCCATCAACTTTTGCAGCACACGCATGGACAAGCCTAAATTGTTGCCACGTGTTGCAAAGCTGCGACGACCACTGTGGCTAGTGCAGTCATCAAATCCAGCCTTCTTGTAAATCCCGTTCACCACTTGCGCTAACGAGCTAGCCGTAAAGCCTTCATTGCGCTGTGTAGCAAACAATGGTTGTTTGACGTTGCGTACACGGACTGTTTGCATGTAAGCAGCTACTGGTACAGGCAATGCTGTGATGCCTACTAGCGTTGAGATTAGTGTTGCAAAGCAAAATGCACTTGATGCGGCAATTGCGGCTGACAACTCACCACTAGCAAAGCTATTAGAGTTGTACGGGCAAATCACTAACAAGCGCCAGTACATTGACAAGCCTGATTCAAACGCAAAAGTCCGCATCACCACACCAATCAAGCAAGCAAAGCTAGCGGCGGATGCTGATACGTATTGGAAGAAGCATAGCGGACTAGGGCTGATTGGCGCTAATTTTGGCTTTGACACTAACACTAGCAACTTTGGGCTTGCTGTAATTAAGCGCGATGCTACAGGCGCAATCAAACCAAGATGCGCTTTGGCTGCTGGAAGGGCAGTATGGCGCTGGCAATGTTGTGACGCTGCCCACGCTTGTCAGCTAGCCATCCCAACTTGCAAATTGCAAGTTTGGTTAGTTGAATGGCACTTTGGGATATGGCAGATCAAATCCATTCTTTGCTGCGAAACGGTTTGCGTGTATGTCAATGCACACGTGCCAATCAAACCACGTAACTATGAGAGCAGAATAAAAAATGAAGTTACACAAAAGTTACACACGCAAAAATTACGCTTGTAAGTTGTTGAAAATAAACAACAATTTACAAGGTAATTATTGAGTGGGAATGATCCCCTGAAGCCCTGACCGGAGGTTGACCATGAAAGTTCAAGTTTTTCGAGGCCTCAACATTCTGCTCTGGAGCTTGGCGGCTTTAACGCCCTCATGGGCGCAAGACCGGTCTTCGGTCATCACTTCCGAAAAACACGCTTTCCGCGTGGTGACCTTGCTGCCCGGGCTGGAGAACCCCTGGTCGGTGGCGTTTTTGCCCGATGGCCGCATGTTGGTCACCGAGCGGGCGGGACGTTTGCGTTTGGTAGGGTCAGATTTCCGTTTGGCCCCTCAACCCATTGAGGGCCTGCCGGAGATTCTCGAGCGCGGGCAGGGCGGTTTGTTTGATGTGGTGCTGCACCCGCAATATGCGCAAAACGGCTGGATCTATTGGGCTTACAACGCGCCCGGCCCTGGCGGTTGGGGCACGGCCTTGGCCCGGGGCAAATTGCAAGGCCAGCGCATGACCGAGGTTCAGGTGCTGTTCAGCATGCAGCCCAAAACCCGTTCCAGCCAGCATTTCGGTGGGCGCATTGTGTTCGACAAAGCCGGGACGCTTTACCTGACCTTGGGTGACCGGGGCGACAAGGACCGTGCGCAAAAGCTGGATGACCATGCCGGCTCGGTCATCCGATTGCACGACGACGGTCGCGTGCCTGCCGACAACCCCTTTGCCAGGCGGGCCGGGGCCTTGCCCGAAAAATGGACCCTGGGCAACCGCAACATGCAAGGCGCGGCCTTGCACCCCCAAACCGGTGAGCTCTGGACACACGAGCACGGGCCGCAAGGCGGTGATGAGGTCAACGTGATGCGCTCGGGCCTCAATTACGGTTGGCCCGTGATCACCTACGGGGTCAACTACGGCCTGGGCACGCGCATTGGCGAGGGCCAGAGCAAACCCGGCATGGTGCAGCCTTTGCATGTGTGGGTGCCGTCGATTGCGCCTTCGGGCATGGCTTTTGTGAGCGGCTCGCAGTTTCCTCAATGGCAGGGCGATTTGCTGGTGGGGGCCTTGCGCGGCCAAATGCTGGTGCGACTGGTGCTTGACGGCGAGAAAGTGCTGCGCGAAGAGCGTTTGCTGCAAGGCCGCGTGGGCCGCATCCGCGATGTGCGCATGGGGCCGGATGGCTTCATTTATTTACTGAGCGACGGCCCCGACGGGGCCTTGATGCGGCTGGAGCCGGTCAAGCCCTGAGTGCAAGGTCTGTGCCTGGCAATTTGGTAACCTCAGCGCACCATGTACCTCCCCCAACAATTCCACCACACCGATCCCGCCGTCGCGCAGCGCATCATGCGTGAGCACCCCTTGGCGTCCATCGTGACGGTGGGGGCTGACGGTTTCCCGGTGCTCAGCCACATCCCGGTGCACTGGCAAGCGGCTTCGCTTTGGACCGATGGCCTGCAGTCTGAACACGGCGTTTTGCTGGGGCATTGCGCCCGCGCCAACCCGCAGGCGCAGTTGCTGGCCTCGCAGCCGCAAGCTTTGGTGAGTTTCATGGGGCCACAGGCCTACATGTCGCCCAGTGTTTATTCTGAAAAGCAACGCGTGCCCACCTGGACTTATCTGGCGGTGCAGGCCAAGGTGCGCACGCGCATCATCGATCCGCACGAAGACCGCGACCGTTTGCTCAAATGCCTGATTGCCGAGCATGAGCCGTCTTATGCGCAGCAGTGGCGCGACTTGCCCGAGACCTACACCGGGGCGATGCTGAACGGCATTGTGGCGTTCGAGATGCAGATCACCGATTTGCAATGCGCGGTGAAGCTCAACCAGCACCGACCCGAAGCCCATGCCGCCATGCACGCCGCTTATGCGCAAGGCACAGAGCAAACCCAAGCACTGGCCCGTTGGATGCAAGATCTGGGGCTCGTGCCATGAGCCAGGGCGGAGATGACGGAAAGCAAGACCCGTATCTGAGCGATGAGCAAGGCATGCGCCTGGCACTGGCGCAAGCTCAATTGGCTGCGGCAGCGGGCGAGGTGCCCGTGGGCGCGGTGGTTGTCAAGAACGGCCAAGTCATCGCCACAGGCCGCAACGCCCCGATTGCCAGCCGCGACCCGACAGCGCATGCCGAGGTGGTGGCCCTGCGCGAAGCGGCCCGAGTGCTGGGCAATTACCGGCTCGACGGCTGTACGCTGTACGTGACGCTGGAGCCCTGCGCCATGTGCAGCGGGGCCATGCTGCACGCCCGGGTGGACCGCGTGGTGTTTGGCGCAGCCGACCCGCGCACGGGCGTGGCGGGCTCGGTGCTCAACCTGTTTGGGCACACGCAGCTGAACCACCAGACGCAGGTCACGGGTGGTGTACTGGCCAATGAATGCGGCCAGTTGCTCAAGGACTTTTTCAAACCCCGCCGTGTGAATCCCGACCCTGTGCGCGAAGATGCGCTGCGCACACCCGATGCGGCTTTCGAGGGCACGCCCGCATGGCCGGGGCGCACCTGGTGTTTGACCGATTTGCCCGGCGTGGCGGGTTTGCGTCTGCACTGTGCAGATGTGGGGCCGCCCGAAGCCACCGACGCGGTGCTGTGCTTGCACGGCCCGGACAGTTGGTCATTGGCCTGGCGGGATGCGGTGCTGGCGGCAAGTGCGGCGAGTGCTACATTGGGCCAGCAGGAGTTGCGGCACATCGTGCCCGACTTGTTCGGGTTTGGCCGCAGTGACAAGCCCAAAAAAGAGAGTTTTCACCAGATTCAAACGCACGCACATGCCTTGCATGCCTTGTGTGACCGCCTGGGGTTGAAGCAAGTTCAACTGGTGGGGCCAAAGTGCATTCAGCCCTTGTTGATGGCGTTGCTGGCTTTGCAGCCTTCGCGTTACGCCTTGCTGCCTGCCCAAGACCCTGCAGTTTTGCCAAAGGGCTTGCGTGATGCGCCTTATCCAGACAAGGGCTACCGAGCGGGGGCACGGGCGTTGTCACGTTGGGGCGCTGGTGGCGGTGCTGATGAACAGGTGTAGGTGGTGATTCAGGCATTCGCGAGCGGGGGCTCGCTCCCACAGGGATAAGTGCACTTGTCTGCCGGGTCGTGCAGGGTGTTGGTGGGAGGCCGCCCTTGCGGCCGAATGGCTGGTGCAGCCAAAACAGCGCGTTTGGCGTGCGACACTTGCGTGTTGTTACAGGAAGTTCGGCATGGCCCACATTTACATTTTTTCCCCCTCCAGCGCGGTGCGCGACAAAGCCGCTTTTCGCCGGGGCGTCAAGCGCCTGCAAGCCCAAGGGCACGAGGTCGAAGTTGACGAGGCCGCGCTGGCCAGCCACATGCGTTTTGCAGGTGACGACGCCACGCGCATCGCGGCCATCAGCCGCGCTGCGGCCAGCGGTGCCAACGTGGCGCTGATTTCGCGTGGCGGCTATGGCCTCACCCGCATCCTGCCTGCCTTGCCCTACAAACAGATTGCCAAGGCGATTGACGGCGGCATGCAGTTTGTGGGCCTGAGCGATTTCACGGCCTTCAACCAGGCGGTGTACGCCAAGACCGGGTGCATCACCTGGCAAGGACCAGCGCTGGGCGAAGACTTTGGCCCCGAGCAGGAACCTGACGACATCATGCAGGCCTGCTTTGACGATTTGCTGCTGGAGCAGGGCGAAGGCACGGGCTGGCAACTCCCCAAAGCCGAGGCCGAGCGCCGTGTTCTGGTGAAAGACGCGCCCCTTTGGGGCGGCAACCTGACGGTGCTCACTTCGCTGCTGGGCACGCCGTATTTTCCGCAGGTCAAAGGTGGTGTGCTCTTTCTCGAAGACGTGGGTGAGCACCCCTACCGCGTTGAGCGCATGCTCACGAAGCTCTTGCATGCGGGCGTGCTGGCCCAGCAAAAGGCGGTGCTGTTCGGCCAATTCACCAACTACAAGCTGGTGCCTGCGCACGACAAAGGCTTCAGGCTGACCACCGTGGTCGACTGGCTGCGCAGCCAGATCAAGGCACCTGTGCTCACGGGGCTGCCCTTTGGCCATGTCGAGACCAAGGTGTTGCTGCCTGTAGGTGCCAAGGTGGACCTTGTCACCGAAGGGCGTGACGCGCTGATGGTTTGGGGCCATATTTAAAAGGCGCTGCCAGGGCCACCTGTTTTCTGGCCTGAGGACGCTGAAGTCGGTGGCGGCACCGACGCTTTCAAAATGATGGAGACAAGCATGAAATGGATCGCAAGAATCCTGTTGGTGGCCGTGGTCGCCCTTTTGGCGGCAGGAGGGGCCCTCAGTGTCCATTTGCTGCGCGGCATGCCCCAACTCGATGGTGAAATTTCGCTCAAGGGCTTGTCCGGCCCGGTTCAGATCACCCGTGACGCTTCGGATGTGACCCACATCAACGCCAGCAACGCCTTGGACGCCTGGCGTGCCATCGGCTTTGTGCATGCCCAGGAGCGCGGCTGGCAAATGGCGTTCAACCGGCGTGTCATGCGCGGCGAGTTGTCTGAAATTTTGGGCAAGGCCACGCTGGACACCGACAAGCTGATGCGCACGCTGGGCATCATCGGCATGGCCCAGCAGCAGTTGAAAGGCCTGTCGCCAGCCACCCAGGCCGCCTTGCAGGCTTACAGCGAGGGCATTCAGACCGCTTGGCAAAGTGGCGCAGTGCGTCCTTCGCCCGAATTCAAATTGCTGGGCACCCAGGCAAGCGGTGCCGATGGCCAAGCCTGGACGCCCGAAGACAGTGTGGGCTGGGCCCTGATGATGGCCCTGGACTTGGGCGGCAACTGGGGCCAGGAGTTTGCCCGCTTGTCGGCGGGCCAGGTCCTGAGCAACGAACAACTGTGGCAGCTCTTGCCCGCTTACCCCGGAGAGAAACCGGCCACGGCGGTGGATTTGCCGGGTTTGTATGCCCGTCTGGGTGTCTATGCAGCCGCTGCAGCCAAAGCGGCACAAATGCCTGCTGCCGCCAGTCCCTTGGCCCAATGGTCGGCCGACTGGGTGCGCGACATGGGCATTCTGGAGGGCAAAGGCAGCAACAACTGGGTGGTGCCGGGCAGCCGCACCGTGTCGGGCAAGCCCCTGCTGGCCAACGACCCGCACCTGGCCCTGAGTTCTCCGGCCATCTGGTACTACGCCCATCTCCAAGCGCCTGCGGGTGAATTGCCCGGCGACCACAAACACCCCGCGCTCGACGTGATCGGTGCCACCTTGCCTGGTTTGCCCTTTGTGGTGCTGGGCCGTACCCAAGGGGTGGCCTGGGGCTTCACCAACACCGGCCCCGATGTGCAGGACTTGTACCTGGAGCAACTTGACGCGGCCAAACCCGGCCAATACCGAACGCCTGAAGGCTGGGCCGCTTTCGCCGAACGCAGCGAAACCATCCGCGTCAAAGGACAGGCCGATGTCGCGCTCAAGGTGCGCAGCACCCGCCATGGTCCGGTCATCAGCGATGTGCAGCCGCAATACCAAGGCCTGATCGATGCGAGCCGCTATGCCGTGAGCCTGCGCTGGTCGGCGCTCACGCCCGACAACAAAACCATCGAAGCCGGGATGCAAGCCAACTGGGCGCAAACCGTGCCCCAACTGCAAGACGCTTTTGCCGAGCACCATGCGCCCATGCAAAGCGTGGTGATGGCCGACACCTTGGGCCACGTGGCCTACAAAGCCGTGGGCAAAGTGCCCACGCGTTCGGCCTCCAACGACATCCGTGGTGTGGCGCCATCCCCGGGCTGGCTGGCCCAATACGACTGGACGGGCTGGTTGCCCTATGCGCAAAACCCGGCGGTGGATGCCGCCCAGATCGAAAAGAAGGGCTGGCACGCCACCGCGAACCAGAACATCCTGCCGCCCGGTTATGCCCATTTTGTGGGCGGTGACTGGACCACGCCCGAGCGCTTTGATCGGATCGAGCAGTTGCTGGCGGCCACACCTCGCCACAGCCTGCAAAGCATGCAGGCGATCCAGAACGATGTGCTGTCCCTGGGGGCCAAAACCTTGCAGGCCAAGCTGGGTCAAGTCAGTTCACAGCATCCCTTGGCCCCGGCAGCTTTGAAGCTGTTGGCCGGGTTTGACGGCCAGATGCGGACCGACAGCGCAGCAGCTTTGGTGCTGAACGTCTGGGCCGATGAGTTGACGCGGGGCTTGTTGGTGCCGCATCTGGGGGCGGAGCGCTTTCAGGCGCTGTATGGCAAGCGCCACTTCCGGGCTGCGGTGGAGGGCATGCTGGACCGCGCCGACGCGTTTTGGTGTGGCCCGGCCGGTTGCCCCACGCAAGTGAGTTCGGCGCTGGATCGAGCGCTCGACCGCATCGCGGCCAGTCAGGGGCGGGATTTGGCGGCCTGGCGTTGGGGGGCCTGGCACCCGGCCATCAGCAGCCACAAACCCTTTGGCAAGGTGCCTTATCTGAATGCCTTGTTTGATGTGCGGGTGGAAAGTGCCGGAGATTTGTTCACGGTGAATGTGGGCCAGTACTGGGCCAATGACAAGCAAGCCCCCTTTGCCAACCGGCATGCGGCCTCCATGCGGGCGGTGTACGACCTGAGTGAAACGGGTCAGTCGGTTTTCATCTACCAGACGGGTCAGTCTGGCCATGCCTTTGATCCGCGCAGCCGCGACATGGCGCGGCAGTGGGCGCAAGGGGGCTACAGGGCTTTGCAACAACAGCCCACCGCCGTGTTGCACCACATGACGCTGAGGCCCTGAACGGCCCTGGCGTGGGCCGTGTCGAGTTCAGGCGCGTCGTTGTGCGACAAAGCCGGAGAGATAAGCCGACAGCCAAACAGGGGACAGGTCCTTGTTGAGCACTTGAATGCTGACCGTCGGGCTACCCGTTTTGGCCGCAGGCAACAAATCCTCTTCCGGGCTCAGGATCAGCGTGTGGGCCACGGTATGCCGTGAGCCAACGAATTTCTGCAGAATCTCCAAGGCCTTTTCTTGCTGCTTGCGTGGCTCGGTCATCTGAATGACCAGCAGATCGTGCTTTTCGTTCAGCAGCTCCAGCAAGGCCTCGGTCAAAGACTCCAGAAACGAGACCTGGAGCGGCATGTTCCACTGGGTGACCTCTTTTTTCAGGCGCAGGGTCAATTCAGGGGACTCGATCACCATCATGACTTTGGCACGGCGGTCACTGGGCACACGAGGCGGCTCGGCAAAATTGTTGGCGCTTTGGTAGTTCAACACCGAGGCCAGAGAAATGCGGCGGTGCCCGCCAAAGGTTTTCCAGGCCTGCAGGATGTTGTTGTCGACCAGCTTTTGAATCGTGGCCATGGACAAGCCCAAACGCTTGGCAGCTTGCGAGCTGGTCAGAAACTCGGCGGTTTCGGGTTCTCGTGTTTCGGTATCGATCAACATGTGTGAAGGCTCTCTCGTATGTGGCAGGCTGGCGGCACGCCTTGGTGTTTTTTTGATTTTTTGAGTTGCTTGACGTTGGGTCATGGCGAAGATGGTTTTTAAGCATCAAAATCATTCATCACGGCGGTTTGAATTTTCAAGAAAAACAATTCCCAGGAACATCCCCAATTGGGGAGGTTTTGAGTGAATTTATTGAAAATATGCAAATAATTAACAAAATTAACGAAGTTCAAGAGCGCATCCAAGGGTGAGCGCTCATGGTTGGCCGTTTTGTCCCGGTGCCCGCCGTTAACATGCGGGTGACATGTCTTCACACCCCACATCCAACTTGCAGCCTTGGCAAGTCATCACAGGCGGCATTTGCGGCCTGGTCTTGACCATCGGTTTGGCCCGTTTTGCCTTCACCCCCTTGCTGCCCCTGATGCAATTGCAGACCGGTTTGAGCGATGCCGCAGCCGGGGGCTTGGCCGCCGTCAATTACGCAGGCTACATCTCGGGTGCCTTGGCTGTGGCCTGGATCGATGACGTGCGCTGGCGTCACCGTTTGTACGGCTGGGGCTTGTGGATGGCCTTGCTGACCACGGCGGCCATGGCGCTCACCACCTGGATGCCCGCTTGGGGTCTGTCGCGTTATCTGGGAGGGCTGTGTGGTGCCGGCGGCATGCTCTTGGGCTCGGGTTTGGTGCTGGGTTGGCTGATGCGGCAGGGCCGTCGCCCGGAGCTGGGGCTGTACTTCATCGGCATCGGATTGGGCGTGGTGGTGTCGGCTTTGGGGGCCTGGGGCTTGTCGTTTTTATGGCCCGATTGGTCATCGCAGTGGTTGGCATTTGCAGCGATCGGTTTGGTGTTTTTTGTGCCCGCCTGGCTGTGGCGGCCGCCTGTGCCGCCTGTTGTGGCCCCGTCGGCGGCCAGCGGCTCGGGGCCGGCCGTGTCGCGCCGCTGGATGCTGACCATGGCGGGCAGTTACTTTGCGGCAGGTTGGGGTTTTGTCATCAGCGCCACCTTCACCGTGGCCATTGTCGAGCGCGAACCCGCCTTGGCAGGACAGGGCGCACTGGCTTGGGCGCTGGTCGGTTTGGCGGCCATGCCCGCAGTGTTCGTGTGGGACAAAGTGGCCCGCCGCTTGGGTGATACCCGGGCTTTGCTGCTGGCTTTTGCCTTGCAGACCGTGGCGGTGGTGTTGCCTGCCGTGTCGGGCTCATTGGCTGCCGCACTGCTAGGGGCCATCGGTTATGGCGCGACTTTCATTGGCATCGTCAGCTTGACTTTGGCCCTGGTGGGGCGCAGGGCCCCGCAAAACCCCGGCAAAGCCATGGCCCGTTTGACCTTGAGTTATGGAGCCGCGCAAATGGTCGCCCCGGTGGTGGCTGGGGCCATGGCGCAGGCCACAGGCACCTTCAAGGGGGCACTGTGGCTGACCGCCGGGGTCATGCTGCTGGGCATGGCCTTGCTGGCCACCTTGCCGGAAGACGCCCAGGTCTGACCGGGTCACTGCCCGTCAGTGAGGGTGCCGATGGTGGGCATCCGGCACATGGGCATGGGCGTGGGTGATGGCTTCATGCCGATGCCGATGGCTGTGCACGCCGCTGGGCATCGGATCGTGTACGTGGTTGTGGTGTCCGTCGTCATGGCGGTGCGCGTGTTCGTGCTCAAGCGCTTCGTGGGTGTGCAAGTGGGCGTGGGTTTCCGTCAGGTGCAGGAGCACCCCCGCCAACATCAGCAATCCGGCCACGACCATCGGCCCCGTGCCGGAGCGGTCACCCAAGGCCCAGGCGCCCAAAGCGCCGATGAACGGCGCAAAGGCAAACACCGAGCCGGTGCGGGCTGCACCAAAGCTGCGCTGCGCCAGCAAATAAAACCGCAAGCTCAAGCCGTAGCCCGTGGCGCCTACCGCCACCAGTCCCAAAGCACTCAGAGCCTGCGGCATGGGCTCGGCCAGCAGCCCGGCCAAAACGCCTGTGCACACCGCGCCCAACGAGGCTTTGACCAGAACCACCTGGCCCGGATCGCGGTCGGCGACACCGCGCGACAGGGTGTTGTCCACCCCCCAGGCCACGGTGGCCAGCATCACGGCCAGCAAACCCCACAGCTGAACCTGCCCCAAGCTGCCTTGTTCCATGACCAGGATCATGCCGCCCGCGAGCAGCAAGGTCACCGCCAGGCCCACCCTTTTGTCCAAGGTTTCGCCGTACCAACGCCAGGCCAGGAGCGCCGTGAACACGGCCTCGAGGGTGAGCATCAGCGAGGCGCTGGCACCGCTGGTGTGCTGCAAACCCCAAGCCAAAGCCACCGGGGCGATCACGGCACCTGTGACCCCCATGGCCAGCAGTCTGGGCGCGTCGCTTTTTTGCAGGCGCGCCTCTTGGGTGGCCGGTCGCCTTGAAAACCACGCCACCCCAGCGGCACCGGCATACAACAACCCCGCTGTCGTGAATGGCCCCAGCCCTTGGCCCATGCTTTGCACCAAGGGCGTGCTCAGCCCGAACAGCGCGGCCGAGAGCAAAGCCAGCAGGCCACCGCGAAGAGCGGGATGGGAGGACGCGGGGCTCACCCTTTATTGACCGGTGAAATTGGCCGCGATGAAGTTGCCGGGCAGGGTGAAGAACATGTAGAGGGTCTCCTTGGATTTGTCTTTGGCAGTGGGGACAAGCCCCATGGTTCGTGCCTCAACCACTGGCGTGAGCCACAGTAGCGACTGCCACATCAGGACAAGTATTAGCAAGATAGCGCGGGCGCTTTGTAATGTGAACCAGATTTTACGAAAGCACATGACGATGATTGCTTCGCAAAATCACTGCACCATGTAGTTCAGAAGGTCTTGTACAGCCAGCACGGAAGCACTTGTATGGGGCTGTCAGTGCAGACGCCATCAAAGCAGGTCAACAGTTCTGGTGCAGGTGGCGCTGCTGTCGCAAAATCGCCGCACCATGCTGAATCAAAAAGCCAGACAGGCGACAGGGGGGAACCATGGATACCATAAGCCAACAGCAGTTGCTTCACCGCGACTTCGCCGAGCAGCACATGCACACCATCCTGGCCCGTCTGGCTGGGCCGGGCGCGGTGCCCCGGGCCGACCAGGTAGACGCGGTGCATGCCGTGCTGCAACCGGCCTCGCGGGTGCTGGTGGTGCAGGCCACGGGCTGGGGCAAGTCGGCGGTGTATTGGGCGGCCACGCACGCGATGCGCAGCACGGGCGCGGGCCCCACGCTGGTGGTGTCGCCCTTGCTGGCGCTGATGCGCGACCAGGTCAGCGCAGCCGAGCGGGCGGGCCTGAAAGCGGCCACCGTGAACTCAACCAACTTCGATGACTGGGACGAGGTGTTCCAGCGGCTGGACGCCGACGCCATCGACGTGTTGCTGGTTTCGCCCGAGCGGCTGGGCAACCCGCGTTTTGCAGCGCGGCTGGGCGCTTTGCTGGCCCGGGTGGGTCTGATCGTGATCGACGAGGCGCATTGCATCAGCGACTGGGGTTTTGACTTTCGGCCCGACTACCAGCGGCTGGCGCGGGCGCTGCTCTCGACGCCCACGGCCAGCGTGCTCGCTACTACAGCCACGGCCAATGAGCGGGTGACGCTGGACATTGGCAAGCAGTTGGGCGCGGGCACGGTGACCTTTCGCGGGACGCTGGCCCGCACCTCGCTCACGCTGTCGGTGGTGCCGGGTTTGTCGCCCTTGCAGCGCTACGCCTGGATCGCTGATGCGCTCGAGCAATTGCCCGGCTCGGGCATTGTGTATGTGCTGACGGTGGCCGAGGCCGAGCGGCTCACGGCTTTTTTGCGCAGCTGCGGCCATGCGGTCGAAGCCTACAGCGGGCAGACCGACGCCGACACGCGCTTGAAAGTGGAAGAGCGTTTGCGCGACAACCAGATCAAGGCAGTGGTGGCCACTTCGGCGCTGGGCATGGGTTACGACAAACCAGACCTCGGGTTTTGTGTGCATGTGGGCTCACCGTCGACCCCGGTGGCTTATTACCAGCAGGTGGGGCGGGCGGGCAGGGCAGTGGCGCATGCCGAAGGGGTGTTGCTGCCGTCCGATGCCGACGAACGCATCTGGGATTACTTCGCCACCGCGTCGATTCCGGACGCGGCCACGGCCGCCAAGGTGTTGAGCAGTTTGGGCAACGACGGGCACAGCTTGCTGGAGATCGAAGCCGACACGGGCGTGCGCCGGGGGCGGCTGGAAGCGCTGCTCAAAATATTGGCCGTTGAAGGTGTGGTGGACAAGGACGGCCCCACTTGGCGCGCCACGGGCGTGCCCTATGAACACGACAGTGCCAAATGGACGGCGCTGGCCCAGGTGCGCCAGCAAGAGGCGGGCATCATGCGCCAGTACGCACACGGTGCGGGCTGCCTGATGGCGTATTTGCAGACCGCGCTGGACGACCCTTCGCCCGCGCCCTGCGGGCGCTGCTCGGTGTGCACCGGGCATTTGCCGTTTCCAGGGCTGTCGCCCTCACAAGACAAGCTGATCGCCGCCCGCAACTTTTTGCGCGGCATGGACGTGGACATCGAGCCGCGCAAACGCTGGCCCGCCGGGGTGGGACGCAAGGGCGCGATTCGCGGCTTTGACGTGGGGCGTGCGGTGGCCTTTGCCGATGACCCCGGCTGGGTGGCCGAGTTGCAGGCGCTGCGCTTGGCCACAGACGGGCACGGCGCAGGCTCGGGCGAGGTGCCGCCTGACCTGCTGGCCGGGGCCGTGGCCACGCTGGGCCGTTGGGCCAAAACCTGGCCTGCGCGGCCCGTGTGCGTGGTGCCGCTGCCCGCGCCGAACATGGCCGCCAACCGGGAATTGGCGGCGCACATCGCTCAAAAAGGCCGCTTGCCCTTGAACGACGTGTTCAGCTGGCGCGGCGGCCCCGCGCCGGATGACGCGGCGTCCACCCCGGTGGTCGCGCACCTGGAGTCGGCCATTCGCCTGGCACCCGATGCCGCACTGCCCGCCGGGCCGGTGCTGCTGGTGGCCACCGATGTGCGCACCCGCTGGACGGCCACGGTGGCGGCGGCGCTGTTGCGTGAGCACGGGGCGAGCCAGGTGCTCTTGCTGGCCTTGCACCTGCGGCCTTGAAACTGAGCAGGTCTTGAAGGTCGCGGGCTTTAGCCCCGACATGCGGTGTGCGCCAAGCTCACACCTGTTGGAGCTGAAGCTGCGACCTGCCAAATGCCTTGGTGCATGATCGGCACCAATTTTTGGCAATTTCACCATGACCGACGACACACACGACACGCCCCTGGTTCAAGAACCCCGCCTTTGGCAAGACGAACAATGGACGGCCCAGGTCATCAAAAACGAGGACGATGACGGCTGGGCGGTGGCGATGTTCAAGGCCGGTGAATCCGAGCCCGCACTGGTCGGCCCCTGGACCATGGGCCGCGACAAAAAGAACCCCAAGCCGCTGGACGGCACGGCCTTCATCACCTTGGTCAAAACCGCCAGCGAGTTTGTGCGCCGCAGCGAGCAACAGCTGCACGCGCAGCTCAACCAAAGTGTGACCGTCAATGGCCAAGACAGCCGCGTCACGGTGCTGCTGCGCATCGTGCCCGACGAGGACAACCCCTACGCGGTGCTGCGTGCGCAGGACGAGGGCGGGGATGCGTTGGCCGAAGTCAAGGTGGAGGCGGGTTTCAAGCTGAACCGGCAAACAGCCCAGGCCTGGGTGGACGCCGACTTTGCCAGGCCGGGCAGTGGGCGACGCTGAAGCATGCTGAGCCCGGCTGCGTTGGGGCTCAAATTCCCAGGCTTTGCAGCTGGACCAGTCCCTTTGGGGTTTGCAAAGTGGCCACCAGATTGGCCGGACCCTCGTTGACGCTGATGCCCTCAAGGCCCACCGCATCGTAGGCGGCTTGCAGTTTGGCAGCACTCGGGTGGGTCACCGCCAGGCTTTGCAGGGTGACGCCCGAGCGGGGCAGGCTGTTGCGCGGGTGCAGACGCAGCGGGTCGGTGGCATCGGGCTTGCCCCATTGGATCAAGGTGGGCAAGGTGCCGTTGAACAGGCGCTCGCCGTCTTCGCGCACGGTGATTTGCCAGTTCAGGGTGCCTTTGCCCGACTTGCGGCTGGCGTGCACCACTTGGCCGCGTTCAATGCCTTGGGTGCGCAGCACATGCCGGGCGGCTTTGATGTCATCGGTGCTGGTCACGAAGTGGATCAGCCGGGGTTGCTTGGCCACGGCTTTTTGCAAGGCCTTGTCGTCCATGTCGAACCAGCGGGGCACCTGTGAGCGTTTGGGGATGACTGCACCGGGGTTGATCGCGATGATTTCAAAGTAAGCCAATGGAAATTTGGGCGATGCAATTTTGAACAGCCGGTTGTGCGTGCCGTATTTTTCGTGTTCGCCGCCTGGGCCGGGGGTGATGCCCAGGGTCTCTTCGCACCATTGCACGCCTGCGTCCAAAGTCGAGGCCATCACCACCAGGTGGTCAATTTGTGTTTTCATTTTTTCAAGAACAGAGCTTGCCGCTGAGCATAACGGATGCCTGCCCGCGCCTGCGACAATCGCGGCTGACGTTTTGGGAGTCTTTATGTTGATCGATGCAGATGAAAGCCAATTGGTGCTGGTGGATTTTCAGGCCCGCCTGAAGCCCGCGATGCTGGACGCCGATGCCGTCTGGGCCAACGCGGCACGCTTGGCCACCTTGGCGCAGGCGCTGGATGTGCCCACCTGGGGCACCGAGCAAAACCCCTCGCGTTTGGGCGAGATGCCCCCTGAAATTCGCAGCCACTGCCGCCAGGTGCTGGCCAAGATGCAATTCAGCGCGGTGGAGGAAGGCTTGGGCGAATGGCTGCAGCCCGAGCCGGTGCAGGCTCCGCGTGGCAACGCCCGCAGCTTGCCGCGCCACCTGCAAAAGCCCCAGCCCGGGGCCGAGCCGCGCAAGACCATCGTGCTGGCCGGGTGCGAGGCGCACATTTGCCTGCTGCAAACCGCGCTCGATCTGCTGGAAGACGAGTTCGAGGTGTGGGTGGTGACCGATGCCTGCAGCTCGCGCACCGAGCGAAACCGCGACGCCGCGTATGACCGTTTGGCCGGGGCAGGGGCCGAGCTGGTGACCGCCGAGATGGTGGCGTTCGAGTGGGTTCGCACCGCCGAACACCCGGATTTCAAGCTGCTGCAAACGCTGTTCAAGTGAACCTTCAGGCGCATGGGTGGGCACCCCGTCAGGCGCCTGCTGTGTGCTGAACCTTGCGGGGCTTGAAGTCAGCTTGTTGCAAGTCCCTTGCCCATAATTATGAATTCAGAAGGGTGTCCGTCACGGGGCTGGCGCACCCTCCAGGAATTCATTTGGCCGGCATTCAGGAGACTTTCATGGGCAGCTTTGCTGACTTTCACGCACGCTCGATCAACGACCGCGACGCTTTCTGGGCCGAGCAGGCCAAACTGGTGGACTGGAAAGTTCCACCGCAGCAAATCTGCGATTACAGCAACCCGCCATTTGCCAAGTGGTTCGTGGGCGGCCAGACCAATTTGTGCCACAACGCGGTGGACCGCCACCTGGCCGAGCGCGCCGATCAGCCTGCGCTGATTTTTGTTTCGACCGAAACCGATCAGGAAAAAACCTACACCTTCCGCGAACTGCACGCCGAAGTGCAGCGCATGGCCGCCATCTTGCAAGACCTGGGCGTGGTCAAGGGCGACCGCGTGCTGATTTACATGCCCATGATCGCCGAGGCCGCCTTTGCCATGCTCGCTTGCGTGCGCCTGGGGGCCATCCATTCGGTGGTGTTTGGCGGTTTTGCCTCGCACTCGCTGGCCACGCGCATCGAAGACGCTTCGCCCAAGGTCATCATCAGCGCCGATGCGGGTTCGCGCGGCGGCAAGGGCGTGCCCTACAAGCCGCTGCTCGACGAAGCGATCAAGCTGTCCGCCCACAAGCCGACCAAGGTGGTCATGGTGGACCGCCATCTGGCACCGTTCACCCCCGTGCCCGGCCGCGATGTGGACTACGCCAGCGAGCGCGCCAAGCACATGGATGCGGTGGTGCCGTGCGTGTGGGTCGACTCCACGCACCCCAGCTACACGCTCTACACCTCGGGCACCACCGGCAAACCCAAGGGCGTGCAGCGCGACACCGGGGGCTACACCGTGGCCCTGGCCGCCAGCATCCCCAACATCTTTGAGGGCAAGCCGGGCGGCACCTTCTTCTGCACCAGCGACATCGGCTGGGTGGTGGGGCACAGTTACATCATCTATGGCCCGCTGATCGGTGGCATGGCCACCATCCTTTATGAAGGCCTGCCCATCCGTCCGGATGGCGGCATCTGGTGGAGCCTGGTCGAAAAGTACAAAGTCCAGGTCATGTTCAGCGCTCCCACGGCCATCCGGGTGCTCAAAAAGCAGGACCCGGCCTTGCTCACCAAGTACGACCTGTCCAGCCTGCAGGCGCTGTTCCTGGCGGGTGAGCCTCTGGACGAACCCACCGCCAAGTGGATTTCCGAAGGCCTCAACGGCAAGGCCATCATCGACAACTACTGGCAGACCGAAACCGGCTGGCCGATTTTGAGCATTTGCAATGGCGTGGAAAAAGCGCCCAGCAAGTTTGGCTCCCCCGGCAAGGCGATTTACGGCTACAACGTCAAACTGGTCGACGACCAGACGGGCGAAGAGTTGACGGGCGCCAACCAGAAGGGCGTGTTGACCATCGAAGGCCCCTTGCCCCCCGGCAACCTGCAAACCATCTGGGGTGACGACGACCGTTTTGTCAAAACCTACTGGAAGACCGTGCCCAACAAGTTGGTCTACAGCACCTTCGACTGGGCGGTGCGCGACGAGGACGGGTATTACTTCATCTTGGGCCGCACGGACGATGTGATCAACGTCGCCGGTCACCGTTTGGGCACCCGCGAGATCGAGGAAAGCATCTCCAGCCACCCCAACGTGGCCGAGGTGGCGGTGGTCGGCGTGGCCGACCAGCTCAAGGGGCAGGTGGCCATGGCCTTTGCGATTGCCAAGGACACCTCGGGCTTGACGGACGCGGCAGCGCGCCTGAAGCTCGAAGGCGAAGTCATGAAGGTGGTGGATTCGCAGCTGGGCGCGGTGGCCCGACCCTCGCGCGTGTTCTTCGTCTCGGCTTTGCCCAAGACCCGCAGCGGCAAGCTGTTGCGCCGAGCCATCCAGGCCGTGGCCGAGGGGCGCGACCCGGGCGACCTGACCACCATGGACGATCCCGCCGCATTGCAGCAGATCGTGGATCTGGTCAAAGGCTGATGTACCCTGACCCCGCTTTGGCGGGGTCTTTTTTATCCCAATCGCCTTCCACCCGTCGGGTTCCGTGCCGCTGTAAGTTTGGTATCGGACAAGCCGTGGCACAATGCGCGCTGTACTCAGGCCCTTCCCCTGCCACAGTCGCATCCGCCAACCGGTTCAGCCGTGTCGCGGAAGGTAATTCTCAACCAACTAATGTTTCCCAGAGGGGAACGGAGGTCAGCGAAACATGAGCGAGACTAATTCCGTCTACGCTGCCTATTCAGGCAACACCCACCTTTTCGGAGGTAACGGCCCGTACGTCGAAGAGATGTACGAGAACTACCTGGCCAACCCAGGCAGCGTGCCCGACTCCTGGCGCGAATACTTCGACGCCCTCCAGCACGTTCCCGCAGTCGACGGCTCCAACGCCAAAGACGTGCCCCACCTGCCTGTCATCAACGCTTTTGCCGAACGCGCCAAAGCCGGTGGCACCAAAGTGGTCATGGCCAGCGAAAACGTTGAAATGGGCCGCAAGCGCACCGCCGTTCAGCAGCTGATCGCTGCCTACCGCAACGTCGGCCAACGCTGGGCCGACCTGGACCCTCTGAAGCGCACCGAACGCCCCAACATCCCTGACCTCGACCCCGCTTTCTACGGCTTCACCGATGCCGACCAGGAAACCGTGTTCGACACCAGCAACACCTTCTTTGGCAAGAACAACATGCCCCTGCGTGAGCTGCTCAATGCGCTGCGCGAGACCTATTGCGGCACCCTGGGGGCCGAGTACATGTACACCACCGAGCAGGCTGAAAAGCGCTGGTGGCAGCAAAAGCTCGAAAGCATCCGCAGCAAACCGAATTTCGGCGCTGAAAAGAAAAAGCAGATCCTCGACCGCCTGACGGCTGCTGAAGGTCTGGAGCGCTACCTGCACACCAAATACGTGGGCCAAAAGCGTTTCTCGCTCGAAGGCGGCGAAAGCTTCATCGCGGCGATGGACGAACTGATCCAGCAAGCCGGCGCGCAAGGCGTGCAGGAAGTCGTGATCGGCATGGCCCACCGCGGCCGCTTGAACGTGCTGGTCAACACCATGGGCAAGTTGCCTGCGGACCTGTTTGCCGAATTCGACCACACCGCCCCCGAGGACCTGCCTGCGGGTGACGTGAAATACCACCAGGGTTTCAGCTCGGACGTGAACACCCCCGGTGGCCCGGTCCACCTGTCGCTGGCGTTCAACCCCTCGCACCTGGAAATCGTGAACCCCGTGGTCGAAGGCTCGGTGCGTGCCCGCATGGACCGCCGCAACGACCCGCTGGGCAAGCAAGTGCTGCCCGTGCTGGTGCACGGCGACGCTGCTTTCGGTGGCCAGGGCGTGAACCAGGAAACCTTTGCGCTCGCGCAAACCCGTGGTTACTCCACAGGCGGCACGGTGCACATCATCATCAACAACCAGATCGGTTTCACCACCTCCGACCCCCGCGACATGCGCTCGAGCGTGTTCTGCACCGACATCGTCAAGATGGTCGAAGCACCTGTGCTGCACGTCAACGGTGACGATCCGGAAACCGTGGTGCTGGCGACCCAGCTGGCCCTCGAGTACCGCATGACGTTCCGCAAGGACGTGGTGCTGGACGTGGTGTGCTTCCGCAAACTGGGCCACAACGAGCAGGACACCCCTGCGCTGACCCAGCCGCTGATGTACAAAAAGATCGCGACCCACCCCGGCACGCGCAAGCTGTTTGCCGACAAGCTGGCCACACAAGGCCTGGGTGAGACCCTGGGCGACGACATGGCCAAGGCCTACCGCGCTGCACTGGACGCTGGCAAGAACACGACCGAGCCGGTGTTGACCAACATCAAGACCCAATTCACTGTGAACTGGGCGCCCTTCATGGGCAAGAAGTGGACCGACGCAGGCGACACTTCCATTCCTTTGGCCGACTGGAAGCGTCTGGCCGAGAAAATCTCGACCATCCCCGAATCGGTCACACCGCACCAGCTGGTCAAGAAGGTCTATGACGACCGCGCAGCCATGGGCCGTGGCGAGATTCCCGTGGACTGGGGCATGGGCGAGCACATGGCGTTTGCCTCCCTGGTTGCCAGTGGCTACCCCGTGCGTCTGTCTGGCGAAGACTGCGGCCGCGGCACGTTCACACACCGCCACGCGGTCATTCACGATCAAAAGCGTGAGAAGTGGGACACCGGCACTTACGTCGCCCTGCAAAACGTCTCGGACAAGCAGGCCCCGTTCGTCGTCATTGACTCGATCCTGTCGGAAGAGGCCGTGCTGGCCTATGAATACGGCTACGCCTCCAACGACCCCAACACCCTGGTGATCTGGGAAGCCCAGTTCGGCGACTTCGCCAACGGTGCGC
>VFQS010000574.1_pt1 | contig 39545 bp, 41 predicted proteins | sample 3512361 | NCBI WGS metagenome assembly VFQS01 (sample SAMN10412375, study PRJNA504923) | tailings metagenome | isolation source: Relicate 1 Philex TSF3 active mining | place: Philippines
GTAAACATTACGGCTACTCCTGCTCCATTGTTCTTGAAAACATTGGTTATGTAAGCATCATCATTAGAAAACATAAAATGCAATCCGTAACGAACGTTATTGTTCGCAATGTTTCTCCAAATAACCGATTGGGTAACGAATTCAAAATAAATGCCGTCACGATGACCTGTGATTTTATTTCCGATGATTTGTAAATTATTACTTTTCCAACAGTGAATTCCGTTACCGATTAACTGTTCGGCTTTACCGTAAGCTCTGACAATATTGTTTTTTACAATACAATTGTTACTATTTTGAAGATAAATTCCGAAGAAGTTATTATCGAGAATATTGCCTAGAATTGTGACGTTATTTTTATCATAAACACGAATTCCACAAGGATCATTTAACGCAGCGTGTCCCGAATTAATTACTTTAAATCCTTTTACCACAACATCATTGGCATTAATAGATAATACTTCTTTTTTATGTTGGCCATCTAAAACAGGGAAGTTCTTACCAATAAAATAAACCTTTTTATTGATTAAAATCGTTCCCTCTTTATAAATGCCCAAATGTACAAGAATCGTATCGCCATCTTTTGCTAATGCAAGGGCTTGCTTGATTTTCTTCACTGGAAAGTTGGCACCTACCTGAATAGTAGCCGCTTTCCCAATTGAAAAAAACAATAGGAATACTATGAAACTAATTTTTTTCATTAATACATTGTGAAAACTTGTTCCCAAGTTACCATTTTGGCATCAAGTTGTTTTTGAAAATTGTCTTGGTCTTTATCAGATGCAAATGCTGCAAAATTGCCTCGCATAGGAGAATTTATCGAACCTCCGCGCAAGTAAAAACTTTGCTCGGCTGGAATTAAAGTATTGTCTTTTGCGTAATCGTTAACAAAGAAAGATTGCACTTGAACATTCGTATTTTCTTTTGCGTATAACAACATGCAAGACAAATCATCAAATTTGTAGTAGCGTCCTTTTTTGGTTAATAATTCAGCTCCAAATTTTCCGTTTGAAATGGTCATTTTGCAGAATTCGCAAGTATCTACATTTAATTTGATAGGTTTTGGTTCGTTAGAAACGCAAGCAATCATAAAAAGCGACGAAAATAAAAGTACAATCTTTTTCATAACTAAATAGTTTGTTTTCTTTTGAATAAGTTGAATTCTTTAAATACAATATAAAATAGTAACACACCAGCACCAACTAACATCCATCCTCCTGTATCTGGAATTGAATACGCACCAAAGTTCAATAATTGTTTGTATCCAATTAATGGTGGTTGATATGCCATTCCTGGTACTTTAATAGCGGCATTTGGATCTAAATTGTGTCCGTATTCGTAATTCCAGCGGTAAAAATCTACTCCTGCTAAGATAACGAAAAGTATAAAGGTTCCGAAAAATGCTAGTACGAATTTTCTGTTATTGATAAAAATCAACGCAATAGAAATTAATGAAAAAGCACCAACAATATAAGGCAAGATTTTGAATTCGATAAAATTTTCGGTATGTAAAGTTGCCATTCCGATGTAGTGATTTAAACCGTTAATGATTTCTACATCGCCACCAATTTTATTAGCATGTAATTTTAAAACCAATCCTTCAGGATATTGAGGCGCATCTAAATCGATTTGCCACATAGGCACAAATAAAGAACCTATAAACAATCCTGCAATGATAAATAAAAGGATTTTTGAAACTAAAGCAAGTTTTGTAGTTTCCATACAATTGAGTTTAAAAAAGGGACAAAAGTTACTTTGCCCCTTTTGTTAAAAATTTATTTTGTTGCAGGTAAATTTGTTCCTAAACTAAATTGTAATGGAACATTTGAACCTTTTGGAGATACTCTAATGTATCCTTGCATTTCTTGGTGTAACGCACTACAGAAATCGGTACAGTAGAATGGGAAAGTTCCTACTCTATCTGGAATCCATTTTAATGTAGTAGTTTCTCCTGGCATGATTAATAATTCACCATTGTTAGCACCTTTCACAGCAAATCCGTGTGGTACATCCCAATCTTGTTCTAAGTTGGTTACGTGGAAATATACTTCATCACCAAGGAAAACACCTTCAATATTATCAGGAGCAAAGTGAGATCGAATAGACGTCATGTACACATGCACTTTGTTTCCTTCTCTAACCACTTTGGCTTCTTTTTCACCTTTTGCAGCATAAGGATGTTTGTTATCTTCTAATTTATAGAATTTCAACTGTCCGTTGTTTCGAATTAAATCCGCTGGAGCTGCTTGTGCGTAATGTGGCTCTCCAATGGTTGGGAAGTCTAAAATTAGTTTCATTTTATCGCCACTAATATCAAATATTTGTGCTGATTGTGCTAATTCAGGACCTGTTGGTAAATAACGGTCTTTTGTAATTTTGTTGTATGCAATTAAGTATTTACCAAATGGTTTTTTACTATCACCACCAGGAATACATAAGTGACCTACAGAATAATATGTTGGAACACGGTCTAATACTTTTAAGGTTTTAATATCCCATTTTACTACTTCAGAAGAAACGAAGAAAGTTGTATAAGCATTTCCTTTTCCGTCAAATTCGGTGTGTAATGGACCTAAACCTGGTTTTTGAACTTCACCATGTAAAGCGGCTTCGTATTTCACCACTGGAATTCCTCCATAATTACCTTCAAATTTTTTCCCTTTGATAGCTGATTGTAATTTATCAAAACTAAATACAGGAATTAAAGCTGCTAATTTACCAGAACCTACGATAAATTCACCTGTTGGATCAACATCACATCCGTGAGGCGATTTTGGACAAGGAATCATGTAACAGATATCTTTTAGTTCAGAAGCATCTAAAACCAATACTTCATCTTTCATAGCAGATTTTGCAGAGTGTGTATGCTCATCCCAAGTGTTATGCGCATATTTCACTTTTTGTTTTTTACCTTTTCCAGCTTTGATATATTCTTCTGCTTTTTTCCAGTTCACTGCCATGATAAAGTCTTTATCTTTTTGAGAAGCATTCACTTCTAACAAAGTATTGGCTTGTTCAGTGTTGTAGCAAGAGAAAAAGAACCATCCGTGAGATTTTCCTTTACCAGCGTGAGAAAGGTCAAAATTTACACCTGGAGTTACAATTTGGAAAGCCAAATCCATTTCTCCCGATTTTTTATCTACACTTACAAAACTGATGTGTCCTTTGTAATTTTCTTTATACGTGTTGATTGGAACGTCTCCATTAGAATAATCGGCAGGAACACTAAAACGAGTACCCGCTACTACATATTCTGTATTTTCTGTAATGAATGGAGAAGAGTGATTACCTCCACTGTTTGGAAGTTCAATAATTTCAGCCGTTTTGAATGTTTTTAAATCAATTCTAGCAATACGTGGGGTATTGTTAGCATTCCCAAAAACCCAACGACCATCGACTTCACCGTTAGTTTGAGACATTTCGGTGTGGTGTAAATCGTCCCAAGGCACAAAACCATGAGAGGTATTTAACATTGGTTTTGTTTCTTCACTGTATCCCCAACCCTTTTCTGGGTCAACCGAAAATACGGGAATAACTCTGAATAAACGTCCGCTTGGTAATCCGTAAACACTTAATTGTCCACTAAAACCACCTGAAACGAAATTGTAAAACTCATCGTATTTTCCTGGTGCAACATACGCTTTCTCAGCAGCATCGCCGCTTACAGCATCTCCAGAGTTTTTTGGTTTACAGGAAGTCACCAAAGCGCTTCCTAGGGCAATTACTAAAACTGCCTGTACAAATTTATTTTTCATGATATATGTAGTTAAATTAAGGTATTGTATTTCTTTCACTTAACACAATACCTCTTTATGTTTATTTTACACCGTCATTTTTACGCATATACTCAAGAATTCCTCTAGCTTCGTCATCAGAAACACCTTGATTAGGCATACGAACCAAACAAATTTCCAATTGCGCTTGTACTTCAGGATCTTTGTCAATCATTGGATCAGGATTAGTAATGAAGTTCATAATCCATTGTGGTGTTCTTCTTTCAGTTACACCTTTCCATCCTGGCCCTACTAATTTTTCATCTGTTGTTTTGTGACATGATGCACATTTTACACCTGCTACTTCTTCCCCTTTTGTAGCCATAGCTTGATCTAATGTTGCACCTAATTCAACTGTGTCGTATTTTCCTTCACCACGTTTTGGATCATACGAAGCCGGATCAGCGGCAGCTTCTGTTGTTGCTTCACCTCCACCAGGTTGATAATTATCTTCAGCAGATGCTTCTTTTTTACCACATGCTACAGCTAAAGCAAGAGATAAAACAAGTAAAATTGATTTGTTCATGATATTTTAATATTAAAATTATTACTACAAATTTCTGAAATTGAGCGCTTTAAAAGTATGATTACAATCATAAAAAAGGATATTTTTATCTTTATTATTAACAATTGTTGAACAAAAAAAGGCTGTTTCCAAAAATTGAAAACAGCCTTTTGCAAAAACCTACTTATAAAATTAAATAACCCTCATTATTAAATACTTATATTTTAAACTGGAATTATATTGAATTCTAATTTGTTTAATTGTAATTCCAATTGTAAAATATCGTTTTGAATTTTTGAATTCTTTTCTTGGAAAATCGATTTGTAATACTCAATTCCGTTTAAAAGATTCGCTTTAAATGTCTCCCATTTTTTTATTTGTTGGGGAGTTATCTCGAAAGCTTCATTTATTTGATTGGACAAATACAAAACATACAAGCCCAATTCTTTCACAAACATATTAGGTCTATCGACATGATTTTCGATTTCTTTCTTGCCGTAAATGTGTTGAATCATTTCTTTTAATGAAAATTCTCTAGAAAAATAAGCCATGTTTGGGCCAGGACAAACCACAACACCTTGCGCTTGACCTTTGATTGGAATTCCTAATTCGATATGACTTGCATTTGCTAATCCCAGGCACAAACATGATTTTTCTGTGATTGAATTGTATTCTTTCGTGTAAGTTTCGAACGAAATGAAATCACGTTTTGCTTCTAATTCTTCCAATTTCTTGTCTTGATGTTTTTTTGAAGCGGTACAAGTGCCTTCTTTTTTGTATTCTTTACTTAACGCTAAATATTTCTTTGGACAAGAACTTCCAGCTTTTCCCGAAGCGATGCGTTGGCTTTTAAAGAAATCATTCGTCATTCCTTTAATTGTGTTGAACGGAACTCCAAGCGGTGAAATATTACTCAAATACAAATCTTTTTCTTTAGCATCAGCCAATAATTTTCTAGTTTCAGCATCAACTGAAGTAGCTTCTGGAACCAAAAGAAACGGTGAACCCCAACCCACAGCATCTACTTGATAATGGTCTAATAAAAACTGATGTTCTTCTGCTGTTCCTACTCCACCTTGCACAGTGATTTTTAAAACTGGAGGTTCGTTTTGAACTATTTTATTTTTTGATGCTAAAGCATTTGTAAATAGCGAATAGGCCGATTGAATCAACTCGCCTTTCTTTTTTTTGAATTCTTCTAGAATTGGACCTAATAAAAAACCATCTGTTGCGAACGCGTGTCCGCCGCAATTTAAACCTGATTCAATTCGATATTCGGAAACCCAAAGTCCTTTTTTAGCTAGAAAATTTCCTTGAATCATCGCCGAGCGAAAATCACTCACTTTCAAAATGATTTTCTTCTGAAATTGTCCGTTTGCATTGGGATAAAAAGCATCGAAAGTTTCCATGTAACTGTACAATCTTGGATTCATTCCAGCAGAAAAAACTACGGATGAATTTGTGGTACTGTTTACAAAACCCCTTAAAGCTGCATGCGCATCGTTGTACATTACTGGTAATTGTTCGTCATCATTAAAATTATCTTTGTCGATTTTCGTCATGATATTCACATCGATGCTTCCTGCTGCAAAATGATGGTCAAGAATCGATTTTAATTCCATCATATTGTTTTTTCCTGAATCAATTAAATGTTCTAATTTGATTTTCAATTCGGAAGTTGTTGGCAAAATGGAGATAAAATCTTCTAATTGTGTTCTTTTTTCAATCAATTCTGATTTGAAACTTTCGAACTTTTGAGTGACAACTGTATCGAGTAAATTCAAATAATTGGTTATTCTTTTGGCTCTAAAATCTTCAACTTTTTGCGAGATTTCTTCATACGGTTGCTTGAATTTTTCGGCATAAAAAGCGGTCATTTTTTCAATTAAATCGTCATCCATAATCGAAATTACAGAATCAATTCCGTATTGCGCCACTCGCACTGGGCTATCAATAGTGAACGCCAATCCCATAACAGGAATGTGAAAAGTGTGTACGTTTTTTTGTAAAGTCATATTGTTTTCTTGGTTAATTTTTGCATTCCATTTATCTCTTAACAAAATAAATAGTGACAAATAAAATACAATCCTTCAGATTAATATATGATTATTATCATGCTTTGAAAATTGGAAAAATTTAAAGTAAAATCACTAAAATAATTCCCATTAAACCACCAAAACCTAATATCAAATATTTCCAAAAAGGATGTGCTTTTTTTAATTCCATAAACTGAAAAGCTACTAACCAAAACTTAATTAAAGCTAAAGTCACGACCGCTGTTGCCATAATTTCTGCACTTACATTTAATGCTAAAAAAGCAGCAATTACAGTCAGTGCCAACAACAAAATAAACGTAGAAGAAATAGTGTCTTTCATGATCTTACATTTAAAAAAGTAAATAAAGTACTGGGAATAAAAGCAACCAAATTAAATCGCACATGTGCCAAAAACTGGCACTAGCTTCAATGTCTTCAAAGGATGCTTTGGTTTGTTTTTTCTTGATGGAAAATGTAATTACTAATAAAATTACTAATCCCACCAAAACATGTATAAAATGAAAACCCGTTAATAACCAATAAAATCTAAAAAACGAATTGTAATCCATGTGCAATCCTGTTTCTAATTTTTCGTAATATTCAAATGATTTTAAAACTAAAAATCCAAAACCTCCAAGCATTGCACAATTGAAATAAAACAACGTCTTTTTGATGTTAGCGGCTTTAAAAAAATGGATTCCTTTGGCTACAAAAAATCCGCTGGTTAATAACAGAATAGTGTTTATCGTTCCAATTGTTTTATTCAGTTTTAAGCTACTGTTGTGAAACAATTCACGTTCTTCTGAACCGTAATAGGCTAAGGCTAAAATCGCCATTCCGAAAGTGATGAGTTCCAAATAAATGATAATCCAAATTAAAATGCCTCCTGGCGGATAATATATTGATTTTGTATTGTTCATGATTGTAATAATTCAACTTTACCTGTGTGTAAATCGTAAAATGTTCCTACTATTTTTATTTTTTTCTGATGGACCAAATCTCTAATAATTTTGCTCGAAGAGAGAATGTGATCTATGGTGGAAAGCACGTTCAATCGACCTGTTTCATTTGATAAATGTTCGGGTAATGGATACGTTCTGTGATTACTAAATGCCACTTTGATCTGATTGGTTAACTGGGTTAAATGTCCCAAATTCACATTATCAATTGCACCTTGAACCGCACCACAATTGGAATGTCCTAAAACCACCAACAATTTGGTTCCTTTTACTTGAACAGCATATTCCATGCTTCCTAAAATGTTTGGATCTTCTATGTTTCCAGCAACTCGTGCTACAAATAAATTTCCAATTCCTTGATCAAAAACAATTTCAGGTGGTACACGAGAATCGATACAAGACAACACAAAAGTGTGCGGATGTTGGTCTTTTTCCGAATGGTGCGCTTCATCAATAAAATCATGATGTATGGGTACATTATTTACATAGCGATTGTTTCCTTCCATCAATTCTTTCAAAGCTTCATTTGCGGTTTTTGGAACATGATGATGCTCGACAGTTTCACAAGAGAAAATTAAGATGATAAAAATGCAGAATAAAATCGTACCTATAATTCTCATAACTCTTCAAATTAATTATTCCATTCTAATAATCGCTTTTCGCCATTAATTTGTTTGATATCAGTAATATCTTGCGACATTTCGATTACGCCTTTATATCTTTTTTGAACATCACGAACTGCGAAGTAGCGAATATAAATCAGGCGTTCTTTGTAGTTAATCCAGAAAGAAGCTTCGTTTTGTTCGCCTTTTCTGAACGCTTCTAAAATTTGCAAAACGGTATCCACACTTTTCGGTGGATGACAAAAACGAACTTCCCTACCAATAATTCCGGCACTTCTTGGAAACACACGTTCTTCTCCACGATTATAGAAAATTACTTTATCGTTTTCATCTACATAAGTTAAATCGATAGGTAATGTTTTGAAAAGTAGATTTACCTGTTCAATTGTCATGTAACCTTCATCATAATGCGCTGCATTTTCGTTGAAAACCACATCGGTTCTGCGTTCTGTATCTTGAGAAGGATGAATGTATTCGGATTCTTTTGGAAATTTTGGTGGCGCTTCTGATAACATCCAACCAATTTCGTCTTCTCCTTTTCGCATTTTAATCCAATCTTCATCGGATAGCATATCTAAAGCATTTGGAAATAATACATTTTCTTCTACTTCTAGTAATCGATATAAATTTTGAGAGATTAAATTGGTATTGTGCTTGGCAGAAGTAAAATCTTGGTCTTCCAAATTTTTTCTAACAATGCGAAACATTTCTCTAATCGTATCGTGAAACGACCACATATTTCGAGAAGGTCCTGTCCAACCTTTTTGTTCTAAAAACGGAAATAATTGATTTTCTTTTCGTTCAAAACGTCGTTCAACGGTTGCTAAATGATTGAATACATTATAAAATTTCTGAAATTCTTCTTTTGGATTGATGGCATTCAATTCTTCCAATAACTGATGAATCAAATCGGTTTCTACGAAATAAGTATGAATGGGATGTCCTTCAATCACGTTTGTATGTGTTTCTGATATTGCCATTTTATTGGTGTTTGATTTTCTCATAAAGTTTTACCAATGATTTTAGTAAAGCTTCAGGAGACGTTAATATTTGATAATGATTTTGACCGAACATTTGCGGTAAATAATATTTGGCTTGCGCTTCGATGGCTAAAGCATACGAATTGATTTTTCGTTCGTTCAGTTCTCGCAACGCTTGTTTGATGTCTTGAATACCGTGTTGTCCTTCGTATTTATCGTAATCATTTGGTTTTCCATCGGAAAGCACGATAATCCATTTGTTTTTGGCATCCAATCGATCCATTCGTGCGCCAGCGTGACGTAATGCGGGACCAATTCGAGTATAACCATTAGGCTCAACAGCTCCGATTTTATGTTTGGCTTTGTTCCAACTTTCGTTGAAATCTTTCAAAGTGAGATAAGTTGTGAAATTTCTAGTTTTGGAATAAAATCCATCAATCGCAAAATCGATATCGAATTCATGCAGAATTTCGCCAAATAAAATAGAAACTTCTTTTTCTACATCAATCACTCGATTTCCTGCGGCATAACCATCGCTTGAAAGACTAATATCTAACAAAACTAAAATCGCAATATCTTTGTTTTTCTTTCTTTGCGATAAATAAATGCGTTCGTCTGGCGATTTTCCAGAATGAATGTCGGTATATAAATCGGTTAACGCGTCTAAATCGAAAGCGTCACCTTGTAATTGTCTTCGTTGTTGTTGCATTTTATTATTTACGCTGGTAAGCATTTTTCGTAAACCATTTAAAGTGGTTTTGTACTTCGCCATCGTATTTTTATAATAAGTCGCGTGAGTTTTGAGTTGGGTTTTTGGATACACTTTACAGAAATTAGTCAAGTAATTTCGTTTTTTAAAATCCCACTCGTCATATTTTAGATGAAAGCCTTTTTCATCTACCTCAGCACTTTCGGCAATGGAAGTATTCTCAACAAAATCGGCTTGATATACAGAATGTACCATATCATCCACACGAACCGTAAACTTCATGTTCATTTCTTCCAAGGCTTCTTGATGGTCTTTTAAATCGTCTTTTCCATCAAAATCACGCCAATTTCCGTTGAATTCTTCTGCAGTTTCAATTTTCTCGAAACTGTGCATTAAGACATAATCTTCTTGTTGTTTTTTGTCAATAGTAAGCGATTCAATTTCTTCAACGGCTTTCGCATGAAGCGTGGTTTCGGCTACGACATTGTTTTTTATTTTTTTAGTATTGTCATCGAAATTTTGCAATACATTTTCGGATTCAATTTCGGGTGTGTTTTTCATCCATTTTCCGTACAACCAAGAATAATCAATGGATTGGTCTTTTTTATTAACGGGTAATTTTGGCACCGCATCATAATAAAACTCTTGCATGGATGGATAATTTTCAAACATTTTTCCAATGACTAATGGCGCAGTTTCAAAAGCTTTTTCCAAAGAAAGTTCTGGTGAATTATCTTGGTTATCCCAATTGAAATTCAGTTGTTTTTGAATACTCAAATACACTGTTCTGAAAAAATAGAATTTCAGATTTTCTTCTTTTGTTGGGAATAGCGAACAATTTATTGGAAGAAAGAAGTTTTTGTTTTTGTAACCGCCTTCGCGTTCGGCTGGAAAAATTTCGATTGGCACACCACAAATCGCTCTAGCAAAAAGAGTCAATCGTGGTTTAATATCAGATAAGTTGATTTGACGGCTCAGAATTTCGGCATCATTGAGTCGTTTATTTTTAAAGTACTTGAGTACTTTTTTATAGATAATTTCGTCTAATTCTAAGCCCATAACTCCAATCTTTAAATCATTAAATCGCACAAATCGTTTAAAGCTTGAATGGTTTCTTGCTCGTCTGTTAAAGGTTCAACAACGGCAACATGGACAGCTAATCGTTTTGGTAATCCGTTATTGATAAGTTTCGCGGCGTCCACTAATAATCGAGTGGAAACGGTTTCGGTTAGCCCTAATTCGGTAAGATTTCTAATTTTTGTTCCGATTGCTACTAATTTTTGAGCGATATCGGCTTGAATTCCGGTTTCATTAATTAAAATTTCGGCTTCAATTTTTGGATTTGGATAATCGAATGAAAGTGCTACAAATCGTTGACGAGTAGAAGGTTTCAATTCTTTGAATCCTTTTTGATATCCTGGATTAAATGAAGCAACTAATAAAAAATCGGGATGTGCTTTGATGGTTTCTCCTAATTTATCAATGAAAAGTTCTCTTCTGTGATCGGTTAAGGAGTGAATGGCTACGATGACATCTGGACGCGCTTCGGCAATCTCATCTAAATATAAAATATATCCGTTTTTTACAGCGATTGATAAAGGTCCGTCAATCCAAATGGTTTCGGCTCCTTTGATAATAAAACGTCCAATTAAATCGGTTGCTGAAGTTTCTTCGTGACAACTTACGGTGACTAATGTTTTGTTAACTTCATTCGCCATATATTCAATAAAACGGGACTTTCCAGAACCTGTTGGACCTTTCAATAATAAAGGTAATTGCAATTGATTAATTTGATTGAAAATTTCAATTTCAGAACCTACTGCTTTATAAAATATGGTTTTTTCTGCTACTATCATGGCAATTTATTTTTGAAAAAACCGAAACCAAAAGCGGGCAGCGACAACTCTGGGCAATTGGTCTCGGCTGGTTATTAATTGTATAATTCTAACCTAAATAATTAATAACTATTCTTTTACAAGAGCTTCATCTGTTGGTTTACCGAATTTGATAAACTCTAAAATGTATAAGGTAATTCCGGTTGTAAATAATGTGGCACAAAGCAACAATACGACAAAGTGAATACTGATTTCGTTTTGAACATCCATAAAATCCATTTTCATTTTACGTTCCATGTACACTTGGGCTACACCAGCTACACCAAAAGCTACTGTCATTCCTAACATTCCGATATTTGACAACCAAAATGCCATGTGACCTCTTGTACTGTCGTATAATTTTCTTCCAGTAATGTTTGGTAAAGCATAGCTAATAATCGCTAAAACAATCATCGCGTAAGCTCCCCAAAATGCGTAGTGACCGTGCATTGCTGTTACTAAAGTTCCGTGCGTGTAAATGTTTGTTTGTGGTAAAGTGTGCGCAAATCCTAACAATCCAGCTCCAATAAAAGATACAATAGAAGCTCCGATAGTCCAGAATAACGCAATTTTGTTTGGATGTGATTTTTCTCCTTTTCGATACATGTACACTGCGAATAATGCCATTGCTAAGAATGCTAATGGTTCTAATGCTGAGAAAATTCCACCTACGATTAACCAAATTTTATTCACTCCGATGTAGTAGTAATGGTGACCTGTTCCTAATAAACCTGAAAGGAATGTCAAACCAACGATTACGTATAACCATTTCTCAATAACTTCTCTATCAACACCAGTAAGTTTGATTAATAAGTATGATAAAATACCGCCCATGATTAGTTCCCATACACCTTCAACCCATAAATGCACTACCCACCAACGGAAGAATGAATCGGTAACTTGGCTATCGAACCAAATCATACCAGGTAAGTATAATAATGCTGCGAAAACCAATCCCATTGTTAAAACTAATGAAGTTGTTGTTCGTCTTTCTGCTTTGTATAAAGTGGTGAGGATTAATCCTAAGAAGAGTAATACGTTTACCACTACTAAAAAGTCTAATTCTCTTGGAATTTCAAGGAATTTTCTTCCTTCCCAAATATTAAAGTGATAGCCAACGATTGCTAAAACGCCAACAACAGCTAAAGAAATCAACTGTACATAAGCCAATTTTACATTAACTAATTCTCTTTGTGCTTCTTCAGGAATGATGTAATAAGCGGCTCCCATGAAACCGGTTAATAACCAAACTACTAATAAATTCGTGTGAACAGCTCTTGCTGTATTGAACGGAATAAAATCGTGAAGACCATCCATTCCAATTCGGGCAAAGCCCATAATAAAACCATAGATAATTTGTAATGCAAACAATAACATGCATAATCCAAAGAACCAATACGCTACTTTTTGTGATTTATATTTCATATCTTCTAAATTTTGGATTATTCTTCTTTAGCTAAAGGGGAAACCACGCGATCAAAACCATTCAAATCAATGTTTCCAATCCATTTGAAATAAGCAATCATGGCTTCGGCATCGGCATCGTTCATTTCGTATTTTACCATTTTTCTGCCTTTTGGTCCCCAAGGAACTGGCGATTGTAAAACGGCTTTTATGTAGCCTTCTCCTCTTCTTTCGATTACTTTAGTAAGTTCTGGAGCGTAGTAGCCTCCTTCCCCAAGTATGGTATGACAACCCATACAATTATTCGATTCCCAAAGTTCCTTTCCTCGAATAACTTTTGCATCAATCTTATCATGATAAGTTTGATCATTTTTAGGCATGAACGAGTAAATGGTTAAGCCGATAAAGACTAAAAAGGTTACTACAGTTCCACCTAAAAAAAATGCTCGTGCTTGTGATTTTGATAACATATTTTAGATATTAGTTAGAAATTATAAAGGATATTTTTATCCTTTAATTAAGTACAAAATAACTGCCAAAAAAAAACATTCGTTATGATTCAAATCATACTATGAAAATTAAATTAAGGATAAATTTGTCTTTTATTTAAACAATACATTATTATGGTAATAGATTCAAACAAAACAGTGGGAAACATAGTAGCAGATGATTATAGAACTGCAGGTGTTTTCAGTCAACTAGGTATCGATTTTTGTTGTAAAGGAAACCGAACAATCGATGAAGTATGTGCAAAAAAAGGCATTGATAAATATGCGCTTTTAGACGAATTAGAACGTGTTACGGCAAACAACAACAATCAAGGAATCGATTTTAAATCTTGGGAGTTGGATTTGTTAATTGATTATATTGAGAAAAAACACCATCGTTATGTGGAAGAAAAAATTCCACAATTGCTATCGTTTTTACTTAAATTGGAACAAGTACATGGCGCTCAACATCCAGAACTTTTTGAGATTAAAAAATTATTCAAAAGAAGTGCGGATGAATTAACGCAACACATGAAAAAAGAAGAGTTAATTCTGTTTCCTTTTATCAAAAAAATGGTAGAGGCTAGTCGAAATAATACACCAATCAACAATCCCGGATTTGGTTCTGTTGCCAATCCTATTGCGATGATGATGGAAGAACATGAAAATGAAGGCGAACGATTTGAAAAAATTGTAGAATTATCAAACAACTACACGCCACCAGCAGATGCTTGCAACACGTACAAAGTAACCTATCAAATGTTACAAGAATTTGAAGCGGATTTACATGCGCACATTCATTTAGAAAATAATATTTTGTTTCCAAGTGCCATTGTTTTACAAGATAAGTTTTATTAGTTAATTAGGTTCTTTAAACGGAGTCGTTTTGCTAAACAGAGCGACTCTTTTTAAAGTAAAAGGACTGCTAAAATAATTAGCAGTCCTTTTTTAATTAAAAATAACCCATTTATAATTAATCTATTTTTTGTAAGTAAACAATTGCGGATTAAATGAAACCATTACCCATGCCCAATTGTTTCCATTTGAATTGTTTCCACCTTTTAAAATTTCCATAGTGTTGCTTCCAAACATTTTAGAAACACCTCCAGAAATTATAAAGTTTTTATCTAATTTATAAGTCCCTGTTATATCGATTTCTGTACCTAAATAACTATCTTGTTCCTCTAAAGTAGTCATGTTGTAAACCGATGCAGCACTGTAAAAAAGGTGTGGCGCAAACGTTACTTGCCATTTGTTTTTGTCGTAAATGAATTTGGTGTACAAATCTTGTAATCCAACCGAATTTTTATGATTTCCAACATAGAAATAATCCATTAAACCATTAAATCCGTGATTGGTTCCAAATAAAGGTGTGAACGATTTTACCTTAGTATCGGTATCATTTTGATCTTTTCCCGATAAATATTCGAAACCTAATTCGGCTTTGAAAGGATTGGTGAATTTATATCCCAAATTAAATCCCGCATAATACGCACCAACATCTACTTTATCATTAGTGATGGCTGCTTCACCAGTTTGAGCATACAAACCAAAATCACCATAGAATTTAGAAGTATCCCATTTTCCATAAGTTCCGAGTGTTTGCAAATAGGCAACTTGAAATTTATTTTCTGCCAAATTTTCATATTGGTAACCATTATTCAATGCTAAAAAGCTCAAACTTAGTTTTGAAAATTTTTGGTTAAACCAAATAAACTGCATGTTTTTATAGTTAGTCACATAAGCGGATTCGTATAAGGCTTCGTTGTTATTATTTAACGCTGCACCAAAATCCAATTGGTAGCCATTTTTCTTATTGGTAACCAAAACGGCATCGTGACTTTGACCTTGTTGTAGCCAATCGATTCCACCCATAATTCTTTGATTATCGTAAGAAAGTACTTGTCGCCCGAATTTTGCTGTCCAATTCGTATTGAAATCATACGAAATCCAAGATTCGAATAACGCTACTCCGTTTTTATCCGATGGAGAAGTGGTTGCCACATCGCCCCAAACTCTAACGTTTTGAAACGAAACATTGGCTTTGAATTTTTCTTGCTTGTAGAAGAAATTCATTCTTGAGCGTTGGGAAACAAACGAAGTGGGATAGAAATCGTCTTTCATTAATTCTTTAAAACCATTTCGGTATTCAAATCGTGGTCTTAGTTGTAGGTTGACTTCTAACTCTTGGGCAAAAGAACCTACGGTTGAAATTGCAAAAGCAACTGCAACTAGCATTTTATTTTGAAGTTTCATGTTTTATTGTTTTTTTTTGGGGGAAGCCACTACTCTACTTTAGCTGCTTCTTCTTTGATTTTTGAAACCGTTTTATCGTAACTAACTCCTAAGCCTTCTTGTTGGAATGCCAACTCGCCTTCCGCATTAAATACACTGATAATATTGGAATGTGAGAAATCTATCGGAGATATTTTTTTATAATTTACGGCTAGAACTGCTGCGAACTCTCTGGTATTTTCTTCATTTGAACGCAAGAAAACCCATTGATTTCCTGTCATTTTATTTTCGATAGAGAAATCTTTTAATCGTTTTGGAGTATCCACTGTTGGGTCAATACTTACTAAAACCAATTGTACTTTGTCTTTATATTCTTCTGGAATTTTAGCTTCAATATTTCGCATATCGGCAACTAATCTTGGACAAGCTGATTTACAAGAAGTATAAATCATCACCATAACAAGAACTTTTCCTCTTAATTCTTTTAGTTCAATATCTTTTCCGTCTTGATTGGTCCATTTTTCAGGCAAGTTGTAAATTGATAAATCGGTTATTGGTTTATCTTTTATGTCTTGTTTTTCCTCTTTTGAATTGCATCCGATTAATAAAAGGGAAGCAATTACGAATAAAATTATCTTTTTCATGACTCAATTTTTTAATTGAAAACTCAATTAGCGATGTTTTTGGCACATCGAAAACCTAAATTTTTTGTAGTGTAGTTTGCTTTTATACTTCCTCTGAAAGCGTAACGCATAAAAGCGGCATAATTCATTAAATCGGTGGCGTTGACTGAACCACTTCCGCAGAACAAATCTTTATCGGTATCTTTATCTTTTCTGGATTCTCCTGATAAAAAGATACTGTTGAAATCGAAAGTCCATTCCCAAACTAATCCGTGCATATCGTAAACGCCCCAGTAATTCTTGAATGTTTTACCTACGGAATTGTTGTAGGTTTTATTTTTTTCGTACCAACTCAAGATGTATTTGTTGAATTCTTCTCTAGTTCTGGCGTCTTTTCGTTTTTCATCTGCCATAGCTACATATTCCCATTCATCTAAAGTGGCTAATCTTTTACCTTGACATTCGCAGTATTCTTTTGCAGCAAACCATGAAATATTAGTCACTGGCGCATTGGCATTTAATTGTCCGAAACTTAAGTCGCCACTCCATTCTGATAAATAAGTTGTATTGGCAAAAAGGCGTTTGATTTTTGATTTTCTGTAATTCGGATTTTTTTTCAAAAATTCTAAATATTGTTGATTCGTAACCGGATATACATCTAACAAAAAGGATTTAATGAACACTGGTTTCTTATCTGTTGTTCCATATAACGGAACGTAACTCCCTGCTCCAATGGTTACCATATCTTTGGGTACCTGAGAAAAAGAAATGGAAACCCAAGATAATAAAATTAGGCAGTAGTGAAATCGTTTCATAAATTGAGCTTCCATTCTTCAGTTTGTTTATTGTTTATACTTATTTTTTACCTCTTTGTGCTTTTACCATAGCAGGAGTAACTTTTGTATTGTTATTTCCCCAACTGCTGTAAACATAAGTCAGTACATCCGCTACTTGTTGGTCGCTTAATCCTTGACTAGTCATAGCACTATTGAATTTTTTACCATTTACAGTAACAGGTCCGCTTAATCCGTTTAGTACCACTTTAATGGCTCTGTTTACATCTTTATTTAAGTAATCAGATTTTGCTAAAGGAGGAAATGCATTTGGAATTCCTTGTCCGTTTGCCTGATGGCATGCGATACATGTTTTACTGTAAATTGCTTTTCCTTTATTTGCATCCTGAAATGCCACTACTTCAGATGTTTTGGTTGTTGGTAATTTAAAACTAATTAAAGTTCCAGTTACGATAAGCGCTATAGCACTCAATACTATTTTTTTCATTTTTATTTACTCTATTTATTTGATTATTATTCGTGCATATCTTTTGCTTTTGGAGCTGGTTTTGCTCTTTGTGTTTTAACCATTTCTGGGGTTACTTTGGTTTTATTGTTACCCCAACTGTTATACACATAAGTTAAAACATCTGAAATTTCTTGATCCGTAAGGTTTTGACTAGTCATTACTGAATTGAATTTTTTACCATTTACTGTAATTTCACCACTTAATCCATGAAGAACTGCATTAACTGCTCTATTTGGATCTGCGTTTAAGAAATCAGATTTTGCTAATGGAGGGAAAGCACCCGGAATACCTTGACCTTCTGATTGGTGACAAGCGAAACAAGTTCTTCCATAAATATTTTTACCATCGGCTATTTGTTGGTCTAATGTTTTGTTTACCACTACTTCTTTTCCATTACCTGATTTTGGCATCGTTTGAATAGTTCCTCCTTCTGGGTGATAAATACCTTCTTGTGTTGTACCTGAGTAAATTTTAGCGTTTTCAGCACCTTCTACTTTTAACATTCCTAATGCTCCTTTATTGAACGCTCTGAATATTGAGTGATCTACCAAAATGAAAGTTCCTGGAACATCCACTTTGAATTCTACAATTGCAGAACCACCAGCCGGAATTAATGTTGTTTGAACATTTTTATTGATAGCATCTCCACCTTCAATATGAACTCTGTCGAAAATCTCTCCAATAACGTGGAACGAAGAAACTAAATTTGGTCCACCGTTACCCATATAAATTCTAACTGTTTCTCCTACTTTAGCTGTTAACGCTTTTTCACCTGTTAAAGCCCCAACTTTACCATTAAATACAACATAATCCGCGTGCTCATCAACAGCTTTTGTCATATCGAAAGGTTGCATTCCAGGTTCTCCGTACTTTCCTTTCGTATAGAAATCCCCTTGCATTACGTAGTATTCTTTATCAACTGGAGGTAAACCACCTTCTGGTTCCACCAAAATTAAACCGTACATTCCGTTTGCAATGTGCATCCCTACAGGTGCTGTAGCACAGTGGTACACATATAATCCTGGATTGATACATTTGAAATTAAAAGTTTTTTCATGTCCTGGCGCTACTAGAGAAGAAGCAGCTCCACCACCTGGACCTGTAACGGCATGTAAATCGATGTTGTGAGGCAATTTGTTGTCTGGGTGATTTTTCAAAGTAAATTCAACTTCATCACCTACTCTAGTTCTAATAAAACTTCCTGGAACACTACCTCCAAAAGTCCAGTAAACATACTTAACACCGTCGGCCATTTCACCTTCGATTTCTTTAATTTCCATGTTTACAATTAATTTTTTAGCAGGACGATCTCCAACAGGTTTGGGAACAAATGGAGGCGCTGTTAATTCTGCAATCATTTCATCACCAACAGAAATATCGGCATAGTTGGTTGTTGAGTCACCGTTCTGTTTACATGCAATACTTGCTGCACAAGCTACACACAATACAAGAACTTTTTTAATAAAATTACTCATGGTAGAAAAAATTAGTTTTAAATATTGGTTTCAATAATAGTTTCGTTACTATCATTTTATAGGTCAAAATTAAAGGACAAAAACATCCTTTAATATGATAAAAATCATGTTTAATAAAAAAGTTAAAAAAATATTAAAAAAGATTATTCTAAAAAAAAATAATTACATTTGTTAACCAAATGGTTAAACTATATAATTAAACAATATGGATAAAATTAAAACTGAAAATACTGAAACTGAAATATTAATAGCTGCAAAAGAAATCTTTCAGCAAAAAGGAATGGCAGGTGCAAGAATGCAAGAAATAGCAGATAAAGCAAAAATTAATAAAGCATTATTGCATTATTATTATAGAAGCAAACAATTATTATTTGAAGCTGTTTTCAAAAGTGCTTTTTCGCTTTTAGCACCACAATTAAATAAAGTGTTAAATGATGATAGTGACTTATTTGAAAAAATACGAAAGTTCACTGAAAATTATGTTTCGTTTGTAATCAAACATCCCTATTTACCAAATTTTGTAATACAAGAATTAAATAAAAACCCAGAATTTGTTCAAAAGCTTCGCTCTGAAAAAAATTTTCCTTCCATTGAAAAATTTAAACTTCAAGTAAGTGATGCTATAAATCAAGGAATTATTAAACCAATCGAAGCCGAACAGTTATTTATCAATATTATCTCTTTAAATATTTTTCCTTTTATCGGAGAACCGCTATTGATGGCGCTTGTTAATGTGGATAAAGAAAGCTACAATAAAATACTAGAAAATAGAAAAACGGAAGTGGCTGAGTTTATCATTAATTCAATAAAAATATAAATTATGAAAACTAAGTTAATCATACTGATAGTATTGTTTATATCAATATATGCAAATGCACAACAGACTTTAACCTTGGAAGATTGTTACTCATTAGCTACAAAAAATTATCCTTTATCAAAACAAACAGGTTTATTAGAACAGAAATCAAGTTATGAAATTGACGCATTAAGCAAAGGAAAATTACCAAAAATCGATGTAAACGCACAAGCAACTTATCAATCTGATGTGATTGGATTACCTACTTCACTTCCAGGGGTTCAATCTTTAAATAAAGATCAATATAGAGCAACTTTAGATGTAAATCAATTAGTGTACAATGGTGGAATAATTGATGCAAATGCAAAATTAAAAGAGGCACAAACCAAAACACAACAACAACTAATAGAAGTTAGTTTATACCAAATAAAAACTCGAATCAGTCAATATTTCTTTTCTATTTTGTTACTTCAAGAAAAAAAAGCACTACTATCTTCAAAAAAAGAGTTATTAATTTCCAAAGTTAAGGAAGTGAAATCGGGAGTCAAATTTGGAGCAATTCTTCCGTCATCAGAACTGGTTTTAGAAGCAGAAATTATTAAAATAGACCAGCAATTAATAGAAATTAAATTCGAAAACATCAAATTATTAAATAATCTTTCTGAATTAACTTTTTCTGATATTGATACCGAAACAACTTTAATAAAACCAGTTTCATATCCAAATAGCACTAATATAACAAGACCTGAAATTGCTTTTTATGACTTACAAAATCAGCAATTAGAGTTCTCGAAAAGTGTACTATCTAAATCAAATCTTCCAAAAATAAATGCTTTTGGTCAAGCGGGTTATGGTAATCCCGGATTAAACATGTTAGACAATTCTTTTCAAACATTTTATGTTGTTGGCTTAAAAGCGAATTGGAATATTTTTGATTGGGGCAAAACCAAAACTGATAAAAAAGCATTGGATATATCTAAAGAAATAGTAACATCTGAGAAAGAAACATTTGAATTAAATAACAAAATACAATTAGAAGAGCAAGATTTTGAAATTAAAAAATTAGAACAACTGTTGCTTTCTGATACCGAAATAATTCAAATACGTGAAAAAGTTATTAAATCCTCAGATGCTCAATTAAAAAATGGTGTGATAACATCGTCTGAATATCTTATAGAATTAACCAATTTATTTGAAGCAAAAAATATTTTGAAAACACATGAAGTTCAATTAGCAGCTGCTAAATCAAATTACGAAATAATTAAAGGAAAATAAAATAGTACCCGAAAAATTTAAAAAAATGAAAAAAATAAGCATAATAATTTTAGCAACAATAGGGTTAATTTCTTGTAACAAAAATAACGACAAAGCTGATGGTTATGGGAATTTTGAAGCAACTGAAATAACTATTTCTTCAGAAGCTAACGGTAAAATAGAGTTTTTAAAAGTCGAAGAAGGAGATGAATTAAAATCTCAATTACAAGTAGGATTAGTTGATACATTACAATTACATTTTGCGAAAAAACAATTAATTGCCTCTAAAAGCACCATATCGTCAAAATCCGCAAATATAATATCACAAAAAAGCGTCTTAAATGAACAATTAAAAACAGCTAAATTAGAGAAAAACCGAATCCGTAATATGTATGCTGAAAATGCTGCAACTAAACGACAAGTAGATGAAATTGAAGGAAAAGTAAAAGTTATCGAAGAGCAAATAAAAAGTGTCGGAACTCAAAACGCACCTATTTTAAATGACTTAAAATCGATAGATGTACAAATTGCTAAAATCAATGACCAAATAGCAAAAAGTAAAATTATTAATCCTATTAATGGAACTGTTTTGACTAAGTATGCAGAACCAGGCGAAATAACAGCATTTGGAAAACCACTATACAAGATAGCTGATATTTCTGAAATGACTTTGCGAATCTATGTAAGCGAAACACAGTTGTCAAAAATAAAAGTTGGACAAAATGTATCGGTAAAAATTGATGCTGAAAAAGATATGAAATCATATCAAGGAACCATTTCATGGATTGCATCTTCAGCAGAGTTTACTCCTAAAATTATTCAAACAAAAGAAGAACGAGTAAATCTTGTTTATGCCGTAAAGGTAAAAGTAAAAAATGACGGTAGTCTAAAAATCGGAATGCCAGCAGAAATGTGGATTAAAGATGGAGATTAAATAATTAATAATTATGAAAAAAAAGCTTCATTATCTAATCGCATTTCTGTTAGCTGCATTTGGTTTACTTACCTTGTTTTTGAGTGCTTCAGTAATTTTTGACTTATTTGGAATTAGAGCCAAAGAAGGAAATTATGTTTTGTTCATAGTTTGGGCAAATTTCATCAGTAGCATAATCTATTTAGTAGCAAGTTATGGCTTTGTTAAAAACAAAAATTGGACATCAACTATTTTAGGAATTTCGGCACTAATTCTTATAAATGCATTTATTTGCTTTATTATTTATATCTACACAGACGGAGTGCATGAAACCAAAACAATTGGTGCAATGATTTTTAGAATTGTTGTAACCATAATCTTTGTTGCATTTGCTTATTTCACTATCAATAAGAAAAACCAAATTAATATTAATTAAAAAATTATAGAACATGTTAAAAATAAAAATTGCCCTTTTAGCTACATTTAGTTTACTTCTTTTCTCTTGTAATACGAAATCGAAAGAAGAAAAAGCTACTAAAATTAAAACTGAAGAACACCAACATTCTGAAAGCGAAACAATTCAATTAAACAATGGTGAAAAATGGAAGGTAGATGATAATATGATGATACACATTCGTAATATGGAAAAAGATGTAGTACATTTTGACCAAGAAAAAAGCACAAATTATTCATTATTAGCCAATAAATTAAAAACAAATATTGATATACTAACATCAAATTGTACCATGAAAGGACAAGCTCATGATGAACTTCACAAATGGTTAGTTCCTTATATAGAATTAGTCGATTCGTTTTCTAAAGAGAAATCAGCAAATCAGTTTACAGAAATTCAAAATTCGTTCCTAACATTTAATCAATATTTCAAATGATTTTAAAAAACTTACATACCGAAAATAAACCCGTTCAAACACAATTATTATTTGAACCAAAAGACGCTAAAGTAATTTCATTGCAAATAGCAAAAGGAGAAACACTTAAAGAACACATTTCAAAAATACCAGCATTGTTAGTTTGCATTTCAGGAAATGCTGTTTTTACTGATGATAAAGGAACAGTCGTTAATCTCAATTCAGGCACTTATGTAATGATTGAAGAAAATGTAAAACACGCTGTAAAAGCAATCGATGAAAGTAATTTCTTATTGATGAAATAATGAGTATTGCAGTAAACAACATATCAAAATCTTACAAAAAGTTAAAAGCAGTCGAAAACATTACTTTTAATGTAAATGAGGGAGAATTATTTGGTTTAATTGGACCTGATGGTGCAGGGAAAACAACTATTTTCAGAATACTAACTACGCTTTTAGTTGCTAATGAAGGAAGTGCAGAAGTCGCTGGATATGACGTAGTCAAACAACTCAAAGAAATCAGAAACTCTGTTGGCTATATGCCAGGAAAATTCTCGCTATATCAAGATTTAACTGTTGAAGAAAATCTACATTTTTTTGCCACTATTTTCGGAACCACAATTGAGGAAAATTATGATTTAATTAAAGACATATACATTCAAATTGAACCATTCAAAAACAGAAGAGCAGGTGCTCTTTCGGGCGGAATGAAACAAAAATTAGCATTATGTTGTGCGTTAATTCATGCTCCAAAAGTATTATTTCTTGACGAACCAACTACAGGAGTTGATCCCGTTTCTCGAAAAGAATTTTGGATAATGCTAAAAAGATTGCAACAAAAAGGCATTACAATATTAGTTTCAACACCCTATATGGATGAAGCTTCTCTTTGCGATAGAATTGCATTAATTCAAAAAGGCAAAATTTTAAAAATAGATACACCTGAAAATATCATTAACAACTACGAAAAAGTAATTTATGATGTACAAGCAAAAAACACACACGGATTGATTCACGATTTAAAAAATTATCCTAATCAATACAGTGTTTATGCTTTTGGTGAGTTTGTACATTACATAGATAAAAATGCAACTTTCAATCCAAACGATTTACAAAACTATTTGAAAAATAAAAATCATACGGATATAATTATTAAACCAGCTTCAATAACCATTGAAGATGTTTTCATGGACTTATAAACAAAAAAATGGAAAGAGAAAAAATAATATCTGTAAAAAATTTAACGAAAGAGTTTGGTCATTTTACTGCTGTAAAAGGCATTTCATTTGATGTTTATAAAGGAGAAATATTTGGTTTTTTAGGAGCTAATGGAGCAGGAAAAACAACAGCAATGAAAATGTTGATTGGAATTTCAAATCCTACTTCAGGTGAAGCCAATGTTGCAGGTTTTGATGTTCACTCACAAGCCGACATGGTAAAAAAAAGTATTGGTTATATGAGCCAAAAATTCTCAATGTATGATGATTTAACTATTAAAGAAAACATAACTTTTTTTGGTGGAATTTATGGATTATCAAGAATACAAATCAGACAAAAAATCGCACAATTAATAGAAGAATTAGAACTTCAAGAAGTAGCCAATAATTTAGTAGGTTCGTTACCATTGGGTTGGAAACAAAAATTGTCGTTTTCAGTTGCATTACTGCACGAGCCAAAAATTGTTTTTCTCGATGAGCCAACAGGAGGCGTTGACCCAATAACCCGAAGACAATTTTGGGAAATGATTTATACACAAGCTTATAAAGGTACTACCATTTTTGTAACCACACATTACATGGATGAAGCAGAATATTGTGACCGTGTTTCTATTATGGTTGACGGCTCTATTGAAGCTTTAGACACCCCAAAAAATTTAAAACAACAATTCAAAGTAGATTCTATGAATGATGTTTTTTTAAAATTAGCAAGGAATATAGAATAATAAATCACTACAACACTTGAAACTTAAACTAGAAACAAAAAACAAATGAAAAGATTTATCGGATTTGTAAAAAAAGAATTCTACCATATTTTCAGAGATAAACGTTCTTTGTTTATTCTGTTTGGTATGCCGATTGCCCAAATTTTATTGTTTGGTTTTGCCATAACAAATGAAATTAACAATGTTGACATTGCCATTTTAGACCAATCAAATGATATAGAAACACAAAAAATTATCTATAAAATAAAAGCATCACCCTATTTTAATGTTGAAAACCAAATTGAAAAAGAAAGCGACATAGAATCAGAATTTAAAAAAGGAAAAATCAAGGCAGTTCTTATTTTCGAACCAAATTTTAGTAAAAATCTCGAAACCAAAAAAGTAGCAGTAGTTCAAGCAATTACCGATGCGACCGAACCTAATGTTGCCAACACAATTGCAAATTATACCTCAGCAATTATACAAAATTATCAATCGCAAAAAAAACAATCCAATAGTAATCCGGTAAAGGTTGAAGTACAATCGAGAATGTTTTATAATCCTGAACTCAAAAGTGTTTTTAATTTTGTTCCAGGTGTAATGACTGTTATTCTAATGCTTGTTTCAGCTATGATGACCTCTATTTCTATCACACGAGAAAAAGAATTAGGCACTATGGAAATTCTTTTAGTTTCTCCATTAAAACCATTTCAAGTAATTATTGGAAAAGTATTTCCTTATATTTTTCTTTCCATTATCAATGCAATCATAATATTAACATTAGGCTATTTTGTGTTCAAAATGCCTATAAATGGAAGCATCTTTTTGTTAGCTTTTGAAAGTATATTATTTATCATTTCTGCTCTTTCATTGGGGATATTAATTTCTACCGTTTCTAATTCTCAACAAACCGCAATGATGTTATCATTAATGGGTTTGATGCTACCAGTAATTATTCTATCAGGATTTATATTTCCTATAAATAGTATGCCTTTACCCATGCAAGTAATCAGTAACATCATACCTGCTAAATGGTTCATTATTATTGTAAAAGCCATTATGCTCAAAGGTGTCGGAATTCAATATATATGGAAAGAAACCATTATATTAATAGGGATGACTGTGTTTTTTATAACATTGAGCATCAAAAAATATAAAATTAGACTAGAATAAGAATAGTATTACTGTAAAGGTTTAAAAACAATCACTGGGATATAAAAATAAATTATGAAAACAATATTATTCATCATACAAAAAGAATTCAAGCAAATTTTTAGAGATAAAAGCATGCTTCAACTTATATTTATATTACCCATTTTGCAATTATTAATTTTGTCAAATGCAGCTACATTCGATGTTAAAAATATTGCAATAACCTTTGTTGACAATGACCAAAGTCGGGAATCAAGAGATTTAATAAATGCTTTTAAAGCCTCAACCTATTTTAAAGTTACAGAACCTTATTTTTCTGAAAAAGAAGCTATCCAAGAAATGCAAAAAGGAAAAACCGACATTATTGTAAATATTCCAATTCACTTCAATCGTGACCTTCAAAAATACCAAAAAACAAGTATTTCAGTAAGTATTAATGCTATAGATGCTGCAACAGCAGGTGTTGAAAATGTATATGTAACACAAATTATAAATACATACAGTCAAAATATTCAAATGCAGTCGAGCTATTTTTCAGGAAACAAAGAAATACCTCAAAATATTATAGTTATACCGTCTTTTTGGTACAACAAAACCTTAAACTACAAAACCTTTATGGTTCCAGGTATCTTGGTTTTATTGGTTACTATGCTTACTTTATTTCTATCATCAATGAATATAGTTAGAGAAAAAGAGTTAGGTACATTGGAGCAAATTAATGTAACACCAATAAAAAAATATCAGTTTATAGTTGGAAAATTATTTCCATTTTGGGTACTTGGCTTAGTGATTCTGACTGTTGGTTTGCTTATAGCTAAAGTTGTTTTTAATGTTCCCATGCTAGGCAATATTTTCCTTGTTTATGGTTTCACATCAGTGTATTTGCTATTAATTTTAGGATTCGGACTATACATATCTAATCATACCGAAACCCAACAACAAGCTATGTTTATTGCGTGGTTCTTTATAGTAATTTTCATATTAATGAGTGGTTTATTTACACCTATCGAAAGTATGCCAAAATGGGCGCAAAGCTTAACATTGTTAAATCCTATTCGTTACTTCGTTGAGTTTATACGAATGGTTTTATTAAAAGGTGCTGGCCTTAAAGAAGTACTGCCTAATTTAGCAGTAATTTTAATTTTTGCAATATTAATTAATGGTTTAGCTGTCTGGAGCTACAAGAAAACGAATTAGAATGATTAATTAAATCCATTCCATACTACCTCTAAAGTTATCAACATAAGTTCATCAAGTAGAATTATTTAGTAATTTTAAGATTGAAAGACATTTAAAAAATTTCTCTATGATTACTATCTCAGAACATTTAATTGTAACCAAAGAACTAAACAATGTAGTTTGCAGATATGCACAAAAAGTTCTTTTAAAAGAATTTTTACTTGATTTTACATTTCTAAAAAATGAAAAAGGGAAAAGAAAAATTAAGATTAAAAACATTAATCCATTACTAGAAGAATTAAGTTCTCAGCAAGGTGATATTTATGGAGATGAAGAATTAGAAATTTCAGAATTTATAACTAGGTATATTTCCAAATTAGACCAAAATGATAAAACAGCACTCTACTTTCTAACACTCAATGAAAATTACCTAATCTATTATGATGATTTTCTAGCTAATGAAGGCGCTCATTTAGATGAAAATTCAATTGATAAAGAATTTGGAAGAGAGCTTGCTTATAAAATTTATAATCCAAAAGCATCAGAACTAGATGAAGATTTAAACGAACTCTTGCAAAATAAAATATCTTCGTTTGCAGACGATCTTGATCTTAGCGAGATAGACGAAAACACTATTGAACACATTTTAGAAGTCATAGAAAGTCATTGCAATCTTACAGCATCTTTATTAATAAAATAGTATACTTTTTTTAAACCAGCTTGTACAACTTGCTGGTTTTTTTCCCCTTAAGTTATTATTGCGTTGTCATGAAGCAAGCCATGTTTTTGATAGCAAAAACGCTCCCTTTGGTCACATGGCTTGGCAGGGTTGCACCCCACACCCCGCTGAAATCAGAACATTTGCAATGTCGAAATTCTCAATTAATTTTCTTGTTTAATCAATTTAGAATAGATTGTTTTCAAACCAAATTGTTTTAAACTTATTCTTTAAATTTAAAATAACTCCAAATTCAATTTTTAATTGAATTTGATTGAAAAGTGATGAAATCTTTCAAAATTTATTTTTTTACAGAAAATACTGCTATTTATTTTATTTAGCTGATTTTCAGACTCTTCTTTTTTTGATTTTTTCAAAATATATTCATTTTATTGATACTTTTTAAAAAGTATCAATATTTTGATTATCAATATATTACGAAAATAATTTTTAATTACAAAATATTATTTTTTGTTTCTTAATTCTATTTTTGACGCCATTCAATTTTAAATTATTACAAAATAATATGGAGATAAAACCTTTAGTTTTGAAAAGCTATGATTATGTCAAATGGATTAACATTAGAAAAAAGTACAACGATGAGTATAATACAACACCTGTATTCTTGACAGAAATTGAATTGAAATCCATTTTAGCACTTCTTTTTTCAATTCGTTATAACTACCCTATTATTAATGAGAAAAGTAAAGATGAGATAAAATTTATTTTAATAGACGAACACCCTATTACTCGGATACCTTCAGTGTTTGGACATCAAATGTTAGAAAACTTGGATAAAGAGCATATGGAATGGTTCAATCGACTACATAATAAAAGCTATCTTTTATCTGAAATTTTTATTGATAGCGAATTAAATGAATTTGTTCATTTAGCATTAATCGATTATATGGCTATCCGAAAATTTGAATATGGGAAATTCTTTTTAAACAAATTATCAAAATCTATTTTTGATTCCAATGAAGTTTCAACTAATTCAATTACAGAAAAAATAAAAGATACTATAAATAACACTTCAAACAAACTTGAGTTTATTGCAGATAAAATTCTAAAAGCTAATCCAATGACGGATACCAAAGATTTGTTAATCATGTCATTTGCTTTTAATGAATATTTTTCAAAGTCTAGTAATAAAGATATGGTTTATGCTATCACAAATTATATAGTTAAAGAAAACATCTATTTATTATCAATCAAGAAAAATATTTTCAAAGAAGCAATCAATAAAACAATAAAGAGAAATTGGAATTTAAATAGAGGAAGAGGAGGCCATAAATTATAATGAGAGATGAACAAAAAATAGCATTTTTAAAGTTTATTGATAGCTTGGATAATAAAGCTTCAATTTTCAATATTGGAGAACATTCTTTTAATTACAATCAGCTAAAAGCTATACAAAGAAGCCTTCTAAATTCACAAAAAGTATTGGAACAATTTGGAATTAATGTTAAAGAAAATCTTTCCATAAGAAGGGCTCTAATAGTTCTACTTCAGGAGAAATATTATCCATTAAAAACTTATGACGAAATTGATATCAATTTAGAGCAACTTATAAAGCAAGCCAAAGTTAGATTTCAAATTGAAAACAGAAGTATTAATAAGTTGAATACACCACAAGCCATACATCCTAAAAATCCATGTCATCATTATGAAGATAGTCCGCTGGAAAAAGGACATTATAAAAATGCTTTGAAACTATTGGTTAATCCTTCAAGTTTGTTTTTTCAAGATGAGGATGCCTTTATAAATCTTGTTACTATTTATGAAGATATTCTAAATTGTTAGCTAGTATCGTACATTATTTTGTGTACGATACCCTCATTATTCCATTTTTCACCCATTTAAATTTGTCTTGTTGAACGAATTTAAATGGGTTTTTTATTTGGATTCGATTCCGAATTATTAGCAATTAAAAAATGTAGGTATGGGACGACCAAAAAAGAAGATAGAAGAAATTAAGTTATTTCAAATCAATCTAAGAGTGACATTGAATGAACAAGTTCAACTTGAGGAAGCCGCTAAATCACATGGATTAAATGTAGTTGAATTTATTAGAAGAAGAGCATTACACAAACAATTACCAAAATTTTCAATGTCGGGTTTAGAAAGAGATTTACTTATTGAGCTTTCTCGTATTGGAAACAACATTAATCAAATATCTAAAAAAGTCAATCAAGGCAATCCTAATCTGAAGGGATTGGAAGAAGAATTGTTGAATTTGAATAAAAAACTAAACGAAATTAAAAATCAATTATTAGTATAACGATGATTGCGGTACAAATAAAAGGAAGAAGTTTCAAAGGAGTGCTTTTATATAACCAAAAGAAGGTTGATAAAGGTGAGGCTATTGTTTTAGATACAAATCTCTCATCAGAATCAGTAGTGAAACAAACTAAAGAGTTCAATATTGTAAGACAGCAAAAACCGAACCTATCAAAAGCGGTTTATCATGTGAGTTTGAATTTACCTTATGAAGATTCAAATAAACTATCTGATGAGAAATTCGCAAATCTAGCAAGAGATTACCTTGAAGGAATGGGATTTGATGAAAATCAATATATCACTTACAAGCATTTTGACCAAGATCACTCCCACATTCATATTGTGGCTAATCGGGTTAATTTTTCTGGAAATGTTGTAAGTGATTCACATGATTATAAACGAAGTGAAACACTAATTAGAAAATTAGAACAGAAATATAATTTAACCGAATTAGTTCGAAAGGAAGAATCAAATGTGCTTTCTAAAGGTGAAATTGAAAAATGTCTTAGAACAGGTGAAAGTCCAGATCGTTTGGTATTGCAATCTATAATAAATGAATTATTAAAACAACACTTAACCATGCATGAGTTTTATGAAAAACTCAAGGGAAAAGAAATAGAAGTAAAACTAAACAAAAGTACTACTGGACTAGTGTCAGGAATTTCATTCAAGTACAAAGAGGTAACATATAAAGGAAGTAAAATTCATCGAAGCTTATCCTATAATAATTTAACTAAAAAAGTCAAACCATATGAACAAGAGCGAATCAATAATTCTATTTCAGCAAATTCAACAGAAATTGGAAAAATTAGAGAAGAAACAAGAAGAACTTTCAGCCCAACTGAAGAATTCAGCCGAAACTATAGTAGAAAACCAGAAAATCATTTGGGCGAAAATAAAGCAAATGAAAAGCCAAAACCAAGAATAAAATTTAGAAGATAGCCATGCGAGCTGAGACTGTATACACAATATTACAAGCCCTTCCAGAAACGGAAGTAGCTCGCTTGTACAAAATGCTGGGTGTGCAGTCTCCTTTACATTCTAAACCTAATAAATCAAAAAAGAAACCGCTTATTTCAGATGCAGAAGCAACGGAGTATCTTTTGAGGAAGTTGAAAAGGTATTAATTTAGAATTAAAACGGAGCTTACGCTCCGTTTTTTTTATGCCTCAATGTGATTATAAGTTGTAACAATAAAACTCAATCTCCTATTTACGGTTTTCCACATTTTTATCTCAATCCATTTATTTACTTTCGCTAAGAAAGTTCCTACGTATTTCTACCTGGTTTCAAAAACAAGTATTTTTACGGGTTGTATAGGTGCTTTTTTTTCATTATGTTTGAAAAGTAAGAATTTAATTACTTGCCTAATGACACTCACACAATACATCGACAAAATAAACACACTTTATAAAACAGGAAACGCTCGAGAACATTCCTATCGTGGTGATTTACAAAATCTTATTATGGCAATTTTGCCTGATGTATTAGTAACAAACGAACCCGCTCGAGTGGATTGCGGTGCGCCTGATTATGTATTGACCCGCAAAGACGTTCCTGTTGGTTACATTGAAGCCAAAGACATTGGAGTAGATTTAGGAAGCAAAACCTTAAAAGAACAATTTGACCGCTACAAATCGGGATTATCAAATTTGATTTTTACCGATTATATGGATTTCCATTTTTACAAAGATGGAGAACTAACAACCAAAATTGCTATTGCTAAAATTGAAAATGGTGCTATTGTTCCCATTCCTGAAAACTTTGACCAATTCAATCAACTCATAAAAAACTTTGCCGAAACCATTTCGCAAACTATTAAGTCACCAACTAAATTGGCGCAAATGATGGCGGGAAAGGCGCGTTTAATGGCGGATATTATTGAAAAATCATTAAACTATGACGACCAAGAAGGCAAACGCTCACAACTAAAATCGCAAATGCTTTCGTTTCAACAAATGTTGATTCATGACATCGATAACAAAGCGTTTTCTGATATTTACGCGCAAACTATTGCTTACGGTATGTTTGCAGCTCGTTATCACGACCCAACTTTACCTACTTTTTCAAGAATGGAAGCGGCTGAGCTTATCCCAAAATCAAATCCATTTCTTAGAAAATTATTTCAAGACATTGCGGGTTTTGATTTAGACACCCGTTTAACTTGGATAGTTGACGAGTTAGTCAATATTTTCCTAGCTTCAGACGTGGCTCAAATTATGAAAAACTTTGGTAAAAGCACTAAACAGGAAGACCCTGTAGTTCACTTTTACGAAACGTTTTTAGGGGAATACAACCCAGCATTAAGAAAAGCACGAGGTGTTTGGTACACACCGCAACCTGTGGTTAATTTTATTGTTCGTGCGGTTGATGATATTTTAAAAACCGAGTTTAATTTGCCACAAGGTTTAGCCGACACAAGTAAAACTAAAATAAAACAAAAAGCCGTTACCCAAACAGGCAAAGGAGCCAATTCAAAAATTAAAGAAGTTGAAACGGAAACAGAAGTTCACAAAGTACAAATTCTTGATCCAGCTACAGGAACAGGAACTTTTCTTGCCGAAGTAGTAAAACATATTCACAAGAAATTTGAAGGACAACAAGGGATTTGGAGTAATTATGTGACGAATAATTTAATACCTCGTTTAAACGGCTTTGAGTTGCTTATGGCGAGTTATGCTATGGCGCACTTGAAAATGGATATGCTGTTAACCGAAACAGGTTATAAGCCAACAGACGACCAACGTTTTAAAATATTTTTGACCAACTCATTAGAAGAAGCTCACCCAGATACCGCAACGCTTTTTAGTTCTTGGTTATCTGATGAAGCTGACCAAGCCAATACTATAAAAAGAGATGCACCTGTAATGGTGGTAATTGGGAACCCTCCGTATAGTGTGAGTAGTACAAATAAAAGTCCTTGGATTGAAAGCTTAACAGCAGATTATAAAAAAGACATGAAAGAGCGAAACATTCAACCTCTTTCAGACGATTATATTAAGTTTATACGATTCGGTCAACATTTTATCGATAAAAACGGAGAAGGTATTTTAGCCTACATTTCTAACAATAGTTTTATTGATGGAATTATTCATCGTCAAATGCGAAAACATTTATTGGAAAGTTTTGACAAAATTTATATTTTAGATTTGCATGGCGATGCCAAGAAAAAAGAGAGTTGCACAGATGGTTCACCCGACCAAAATGTTTTTGATATAATGCAAGGAGTTTCCATTAACATATTTATAAAAACAGGAAAGAAATCAAAAAATGAGAAGGGAAAAGTTTTACACTATGATTTACAGGGAAAAAGAAACTATAAATATGATTTTCTGAGCAATAATAATTTAGCTTCATTTTCTTGGAATAATTTAGAATGCAAAGTACCAAACTTGTTTTTTACAAATAAGAATTTTTACGGCGAAGAAGAATATGTGAAAGGCTTCAAAATTGATGAATTATTTAAAACATATAATAACGGTATAGAGACTGGAAAAGACAGTTTTTTCTATTCTCAAACTAAATCCGAATTAGTAAAGAAATTAGATTTAGCTTTCTTAAATAAAGATGACACAATTAAGAAATTTGAAATAACTGATACTACTAGTTTTAAATTCAAAGAGAAATTTTTAAATTCAAATTTCAACGAGAGTAATATTAGAACAGTTAGTTATCGTCCATTTGATAATATTGTTTGCTATTATGACAATATTCTACAGAGAAGACCTGCCTTTAGTACTATGAAAAATTTATTTGAAAACAATATTGGATTTTTAGTTCCTAGACAAGTTTCTGATAATTTTAAACATGTTTTCATTTCAAAATTTCCAACAGATTGTAATCTTACGGGTACTGCGAAAAAATTTGGAAGTGCACCAATATTTCCACTTTATACTTATCCACAAGTAAGTAATCAACAAACCATAGATGGATCGAACGAACGTATTCCTAATCTAAACCCTGAAATTATAAAACAAATTTCTGAAAGTTTAGGCTTAACGTTCACTAACGAAAAAGAAGACGGTAATGTTTGTTTGGTAAATGACAAAGACGTTCGCTCAGAGTTTAGAACCACGTTTGCTCCAATTGATTTATTGGATTATATCTATGCGGTTCTGCATTCACCTACCTATCGAGAAACCTATAAAGAGTTTTTAAAAATAGATTTCCCTAGAGTACCCTATCCAAAGGATTCCAACACCTTTTGGCAATTGGTTCAACTAGGTGGAGAACTAAGACAAATACATTTGTTGGAAAGTTCAACTGTTGAAAAATACATCACTCAATATCCTGAAGATGGCGACAACATTGTAACAAAACCTGTTTACAAAAATGGAAACGTTTACATTAACGAAACGCAATATTTCGCCAACGTTCCTGAAGTAGCTTGGAACTTTTACATTGGTGGCTACCAACCCGCTCAAAAATGGCTCAAAGACCGAAAAGACCGAGAACTAGGCTTTGAAGATATTTTGCATTATCAAAAGATAATTGTAGCGTTAAGTGAGACGGATAGGATAATGAAGGAAATTGATAAAATTGAGATATGAATTTAATATTTGAAAAAATTGTAGCTTTTTACACTGACAGGACAAAGAAAATGTCTGTAAAAGCCGGAATAGCAATTATAATTTTAATAATAATATTTTTTATAAATGATTTTTCGGGGTTCACCTATTATTATAATATAAATCAAAAAATATCTAATGTTGAGCAAATAAATAATGTATTGTCAAAAAATAATTTAGATTACAAAACAAAACAGAAATTACTAAATGTTCAAAACGAAATTTTAAATCGAAAAAATGTGTTTGAAAAAACATATGATTTTATCTCTAATGTATCCTTTGAAGTTCCTTTTCAAAAAAATGAAAATACAGAAATAAAACAAGTTGATAATTCAACAAATGAAATTTGGCATTTTGTATCTTCTTCTTGGCTTTTGATGATTTTAATGCTAGGTTTTTTGATTGCGGTTTTTATGGATAAACAATCTACATTAGTTCAAGGAATACCCGTTTTATTTTTCATTGAAATATTTTTATTTCTTCTTTGTTCTGCATTTGCATATGTTTTTGAATTCATTCCAATTATAAATCGGGATTATATGTTTATAAATTACTTTATTAATTTTATATTACATTTTCTAGTACTTTACTGTATTTATCTTTCAGTAAAAAAAATGACAAAATAATTTTTTTACTGAAAAATTGTCTCAAATATGACATTAATAAAAGTGTATAAAAATCAATCCAACTGGTATTTTTTTTTTGATATACTGACACTTGTAATCCTTTGCATTTATTTTATATATTCTAAAAGGTTTATTGCAATTAAATAGCTAAGATTATGAATACAAAGTTTCTTTAAAAGAGTTTCGCATTTTACTAATCATTTTAAAATAATTTAATCAAAATTAAATCTAAATGTTTTTACTATTTTTATGCATTAAAATAAATTTTATGGATTTTCTACTAAATTTGATAGTTGGAGTAGCATCTGGTGTTGCAGCTTCTTATTTTTTCTTAAAATTTTTTCTAAGTAAGAAAAAACCAATTATTGCTATTTCTGATCATATTTCTAAGCAAATTGTAAATGACGAAAATAGCTATTTAATTAAATTTGTTAATATGACAGATTCTGAAATCTTTGACATTCATATTGAGCTAACATTTTACAAACCAATTGGTGATTATAACGGGGGTAATTTACAAGGCAAAGATATTAATCTAAAAGATAATTTTATATCATATATGCCTTGTAATTCAAATAACGACCCTCATAATTTACATGCTGTTAGGATTCGCACAACTGATAATATTGAGCAAATGTGGAGTGATACTAGTTCATTTATTAGACTTTCAATCATTGCTAAGCATTCTCTATCAGGATTTAATAAAGTTTTTATTAAAGATTTTTTAAATAAAGAATGTATAACAGATAAGAGATTTTTATCAGGTAACGATTTAACAGTCAATTAGTAAATATTATTTGTTTATTTCAATTTATGGTATTAAATTTGTTTATCTTTATTTAGGTTAATTAACTAAAAATAATTATTATGAAAAATGACATCATCTTAGGCTAAGCCTTATCGGTAAAAGAAGTATTAATTTTAATATATAGCTTGTGAAAACACAAGCTTTTTTTATATAAATAATATACACATTTACAAAGAAGTTAATTCTCTCTTGTCCAAATTAAACTATTTTTTCTAGTTATAATTTAGCATTTAAAGCTTGTAAAATTTCAGAGTATATATTGCGAGTTTGAAAAGTTAATTATAAAGACATTAATAAAATCAATGCCTTTACTATTCTACTTAATCAAATCACTATAATCTTCTGGCAACTCCGCATCAATATCTCTTAAATATTGTTCTAAGGCATTCATCGTATTATGTCCCGTAATTAAAAGCAATCTACTCTTTGTTTCAAATGGTGTGAGTGTCTTTCTCATTTCACGGTAAATCTTAGTAATAAAAGTGTGTCTAAAAGAATAGATACCATATTCTTTTCCTAAAGCAAAATAATCCTTATCCCCTTCATTTGCTTTTTGAGTAAATAAATCTTTTACCTCTTTGAATCTCTTGGTAAAATAATCTCTTCTATTATCATCTGTAGCTTCCCAACTTGAAGGAAAACCCTTTGGTGTGAAAAGAAAATCACTCCCATCGTAGTTTGATAAAAAAGATAATTCTTCCATTAAAATATTTGGAATAATTTTTTCTTTTACTAGTTTGTTTTTGGCTTTAACGGTTAATTTTTGCTCTTTTAAATCAATATCTTCCACACGTAGACGACAAACTTCAATAGGTCGCAAAAAGTTATACGATACGAATTTTATAAACAATAATAAATTAGGATCCGTTTCCTTTAAAAAGGAATAAATACGCTCTAATTTATCTTCAGAATAACTCTTATTACGTTTTGGTGGTGCTTTTAAAACTTTTATTTTAGAAATAAAATTTGAAGCAATAACGTCGTTATCCTCCAATACTTGAAACAACGTTTGAATATCTGTTCTCGTGTTATTTCTATTTCGAGCGCTTGAGGTATCTAATACCATATTGAGATAATCCATTACCGTAGATTTTTCCACAGATGTGATAAATCGAAATAAATACCCTTTTTCTTCTAAATACTTTTCAAAACGCTTGATTCTGGATTTAAAACGAATAAAGGAATTCTCGGTCATCATATTCTTTTTGATATCCAGAGCAAAAGCAAAAGCTTCTTTTACGGATTTAATCTCGTTTTGTGTGCCTTTTTCGTCATATGGGTTGTAGCCTTCTTTTAAGATTCGAAGTAAATTTCGGCGATAGGTTTCTAGGATTTCCATTCGCTCTTCTTTAGTTTTATAGCGATTCACTCCTCCTTTAATAAAGGGTTGTTTTACTAGAAAACCAGTTTTAGGATTACGAAAAGAAAAATATACAAACCAGTTTTTCTCTAAAGCTTCTTGTTGTTCTGCTTTAGAATATTTGGACCATTTGGTAATCTCAATCCCTCCGGTATAGATTTTGGGTTCGGTAAAATTTCGTTTTGGCTTCAAGTTAAAATCGTTTACGGTTTCGTTTACGATTTGTAAGATACTAAGAATTTTGGACATAAAAAAAAGGTTTTGAAAAGTATTCAAAACCTTTTACTTTAAAGCCTTAGCGGGCTTTTTTCTACTTAGTAGCGGGAACAGGACTCGAACCTGTGACCTTCGGGTTATGAGCCCGACGAGCTGCCTACTGCTCTATCCCGCGATTTGTGAGTGCAAAGGTACAATCTTTATTTAAAATTACAAGACTTTTTTAAAAATAATGTTTTCTTTCTACTATTTCAGGCGTTATCACTACCTTTGTACCCATAAATTTATTGAAATGGAGCACAGAGCAGGTTATGTAAATATCATTGGAAATCCGAATGTAGGAAAATCAACTCTTATGAATGCGTTTGTAGGGGAACGTCTTTCTATTATTACATCGAAAGCACAAACTACAAGACATCGTATTTTAGGAATTGTGAATGGAGATGATTTTCAAGTATTATTCTCAGATACGCCTGGAATTATAAAACCAGCTTACGAATTACAAAGTTCGATGATGGATTTTGTAAAATCAGCTTTTGAGGATGCAGATGTATTGATTTATATGGTTGAAATTGGCGAAAAAGAATTAAAAGACGAAGCGTTTTTCAATAAAATTATTCATTCTAAGATTCCCGTATTGTTGTTATTGAATAAAATTGACAAATCTAATCAGGAACAATTAGAAGAACAAATGCAATTATGGAAAGAAAAAGTGCCTAATGCCGAAATTTATCCGATTTCTGCTTTAGAAAACTTTAATGTTCAAGTTGTTTTTAATCGAATTATCGAATTATTACCACAATCGCCACCGTTCTATCCAAAAGATGCTTTGACAGATAAACCAGAACGTTTCTTTGTCAACGAAACCATTCGTGAGAAAATCTTATTGAATTACGACAAAGAGATTCCGTATGCGGTTGAAATTGAAACGGAAGAATTTAAAGAAGATGACAACATCATCAGAATTCGTGCCGTAATTATGGTAGAACGCGATACGCAAAAAGGAATCATCATCGGACACAAAGGTGCGGCATTAAAGAAAGTTGGGATTCAAGCTCGAGAAGATTTAGAAAAATTCTTTGGCAAACAAATTCACTTAGAAACCTATGTAAAAGTGAATAAAGATTGGAGAAACAATGAACGTCAGTTGAGACGTTTTGGGTATAATCAGAAGTAAGAAGAAAGAGTAAAGAAAAGAGATAAAAGATACCTGATGAATATTCATCAGGTTTTTTTATTCCAAAACCTTATACATCAAATCTTCTAATTCATGCATTTGTGGAACACCTTGCTCTCTGTTTAATCGTGCCATAAAATAGAGCGAAAACCAAAACACTACCATTATTCCCATAATACTAAAATCTAAAATAACAGATTGTTTTAGCGACCAATGCGTATATGCCATCATGGCAAAAACCAAAAACAATCCTGCAATAATGAAGTGCAGAAACATAAAAAGTGTCCACAGCAATTGCTCGGGTCCAAACAAACCTTTTATAGTGGTTTTACCTTCGTTTGCTTCTAATTCTAAATGTAAAAAAGGCGAATAGTATTTTCGTTTTTCTTTACTGAAATAAAAATACAAATGTTCATCTATGATTTTGATTTGGTAATCCGACTTTAATTCGGATTTTAAAGTTGTAGCTCTTTCAAGAATTTTTTCTACACTCTTTTTAGATTCCACTTCAAACCTAGGACGAAGTGCGATGCTTTTTTCGGGTTCCATACACTTGGGATTTATGCGAATATATAAATTTTTAACAAATGTTGAACAAGTTTTTCAGCATAGCCCAGATAAAAATGAAAACCCCGCAAATTTTACACCTTTTTTTCTAAATTTATTGCGGTAGCGACCTTAGAAGCTGCCGCAATAAATTTAGAAAAAAAGACGTAAAATTTT
>VFQS010000575.1_pt1 | contig 39491 bp, 38 predicted proteins | sample 3512361 | NCBI WGS metagenome assembly VFQS01 (sample SAMN10412375, study PRJNA504923) | tailings metagenome | isolation source: Relicate 1 Philex TSF3 active mining | place: Philippines
ACTACTGGGAGCACTACAAGGATCTGAAGAAGCCCGGCACCTGCCGCGTGAACGGCTTCTTCGATGCAGTCGAAGCTGTGAAGATCATCAAGGAGTGCGAGCAGCGCTACGTTGACACCATCGAGTCGAAGCTGGTGAATTGACGACCCGGCGGGCCAGGGCGCGGGCCAGGCCATCACGGCTGGCCACGCCGCGCAGCCGATCCAGCGCCAGCCCCATGTTGGGCAGTCCCTGGGGCAGCGCACCCACCTGCAGGGCCGGCACGTCAAACACCGGCACCTGGCGCAGGCCATTGGGGGTGAGCTGATCCTCCAGCTGCGCCAGGTGCGCCTGCAGCGGCAGCCACACCAGCTCGCCGCGGCGGCAATCGCCCAGGAGGGCATCGATGCCCTCGGCTCCGGCAATGCCGCGCTGCAGATCCTGCAGGGTCACCAGACCGATCGCCCAGGGACCATCGGCCACCACCAGGCAGTGGCCGTGGATCTGCACGAGCCGGGCCAGGGCCTCGCGAGCCGGCAGCTCGGCGGGGAGCACCAGCGGCGCTTCCGGCTCGAAGGCTTCGGCCACGGGCACCGCAGCCAGCTGGCGCCGGCGCTCCTCCTCCACCAGATCGGGGCCCAGCAGCCCCGGATCGGTGAGCCCCTGCCAGCGCTCCACAAGGGCCGCGCTCAGACCGGCCGCGGCCATCAGCGGCAGCACGATGCGGATGTCGTGGGTGAGCTCAAACAGCAGCAGCAGGGCCGTGAGCGGCGCGCGCGCGCTGCCCGCCAGCACGGCCGCCATGCCCACCATGGCGTAGGCGGGCGGTTCGGCCACTGGCAGATGCAGACCGCTCTCCCCCAGCAGCTGGCCGTAGCAACTGCCCAGCACCGCCCCCAGAAACAGTGACGGGGCGAAGCCGCCTCCCACAAAGCCGGTGGCGTTGCTCACGCCGGTGGCCAGCAGCTTCACCCCCAGCAGCAGCAGCAGGGCGAGCAGGGGGATGCCGCCATCGCGGCCCAGCAGCGCTTCGATCGTGTCGTAGCCCACCCCCAGCACCTGGGGGAAGCCCAGGGCCAGCAGGCCCACAGCCATCCCCCCCAGGGCAGTGGGAAGGCCGGGCGGCAGGCGATTCAGCAGGGTCTGCAGCCGCTCGCTGCGACCAAACGCGAGCAGGCTGATCAGGGTCCAGCTCATCAGCGAGGCCAGCAGGCCCAACCCCAGATAGAGCGGCAACTCCAGGGGCGAGCGCACCTCATAGGCCGGCAGCCGCAGGATCGGCTCGTCGCCCAACAGCAGCTGGGTCACCAGCGACGAGGCCACGGCGGCCACCAACACGGCCCGCAGGCTCGGCCGGCCCTGGATGGCGCTGAAGCTCCCCTCGAAGGCGAAGAACACCCCGGCGATCGGCGCTTTGAACCCCGCCGCCAGGCCGGCGGCGGCCCCTGCCGCCACCAGCGCCTTCTGGCTCTGGGGGGTGAGGCTGCCGCGCAGGGCCACCCACAGACCGATGTTGCCGCCACTCTCCACACTGGGGCCTTCCGGCCCCAGGGAGGCGCCGCTGCCCAGGCTGAGGGAGGCCCCCAACAGCCGCAGGAACGGCAGTCTGGGCTCGGCGGTCAGCGAGCCATCGGCCATGGCCATCAGGCTGGGGAGGCCCGGGCCGATCGATCCTCCGTAGCGGCGCAACAACCCCATCGCCAGACCGCCCAGGGTGGGAACCACCACCACCGGCCAGAGCGCCACCCAATCGGGCAGGGCCGCCGGCAGGGGCGATTCCGGCAGCGGTGGCGGCTCGGGGATGGCCGGAGGCGGCGGCAGAAATCCCAGTCCCCCCAGACCGATCTGGAGCAGGGCCTTCAGGGGGGTACCGGCGTCGGGTGGCGGCGACGGGAGCGGCGGTAGCAGCGGTGGCGGTTCAGCGATCGGCGGTGCGCCGCCGCGGCCCACCTGCAGCAATCCCTCGATGAAGGGACCGAACAGACCGTTGTTGATGAAGCCCAGCAGGTCGTGGAAGGCAACCACCGCCAGGCCCGTGAGCACCCCCACCAGGGCAGCCCAGGCCAGCAGGCTCCACTGGAAGGGCAGGGCCCGGGGATCGGCGTCAGGCTTCGGAGCGGACGGTGGCAAAGATCTCCTCCAGGATCTCGCCGGCCCCCCGCTCACGCAGCGTGTGGGCCAGGGCGATACCGATGGCCTCAGGGTCGTCCTGGGGGCCACGGGCCTCGTCGCGGATCAGGCGCACCCCATCAAGGCTGGCCACCATGCCGGTGAGCACGAGATCACCGGTGTTGTCCGGTCCATCAAAGCGGGTGTTCACGCCGATCGGCACCTGGCAGCCGCCCTCCAGCTCGCGCAGGAAGGCACGCTCCGCCAGGCAGCGGCGGGCAGTGGGGGTGTGCTCCAGCACCTTGATCTGCTCGAGCACGGCGGTGTCGCCCTCACGGCATTCAATCCCCAGGGCCCCCTGGCCCACGGCATGCAGGGAGATCGAGGGATCGATCAACTCGTGGATGCGATCGCCAAGGCCCAAGCGGCCCAGGCCGGCGGCCGCCAGGATCAGGCAGTCGAAGTCGCCGGCATCGAGTTTCTCCAGGCGGGTGATCACATTGCCCCGCACGTCCTTGAAGGTGAGCTGGGGGAAGTGGTGACGCAGCTGGGCCAGGCGGCGCAGCGAGCTGGTGCCTACCACGGAACCCTCAGGGAGCGTGGCGAGGGCCTTGTCCCTGTGCTTCTCGTGCACCACCAGGGCATCAGCCGGATCTTCCCGCTCGGTGATGCAGCCCAGCATCAGCCCCTCAGGCAGGTTGGTGGGCAGGTCCTTGAGGCTGTGGACGGCGATGTCGGCCCGGTCCACCAGCATCTGGGCCTCGAGTTCCTTGGTGAACAGGCCCTTATCGCCGATCTTGGCCAGGGCCACATCGAGGATCTTGTCGCCCTGGGTGGCCATCGCCTCGATGCTGATCTCCAGCCCTTGGTGGACCCTGGCCAGCTCATCGCGCACCCAGTTGGTCTGCACCATGGCCAGCTGACTGCGGCGGGAGGCGATGCGCAGGGGGTGGGCCATCAAGGGCGAAAGGGCGGGCACAGCGGCCCAGACTACGGGCCGAACACATCGAGGGGCAGCGGCCCCCAGGTGTCTTCCGCATCGGGGTCAGCAGGGCTGTGGCCGGTGATCAGCAAGCCTTCCCCCAGGCCGGCTTCGGGGCGGAGCTGAAAGCGACCCGTGTTCTGGTTGCCCTTGAGAAAGGCGGAGCCGACCACATCCTCCGGCCGGGCACTGGCGGGATCGAGCTCCAGCGGCGGCCAGCCCAGGGCCGCTTCTGCGCTGCGCAGGGCCCTCAAGGCATCAGCGCCGCTGGTGGCCATCACGCCGATCGTGAACCAGTCGCACGATGCGAGATGGGGCTTGAGCTCAGCCAGCAGGGCCTGGCGCTGCTCGGGGGAGAGCTGGGGGGCGGTGCGCAGACCGCGCAGCTCGGCAAGGACAGCAACCATCAGGGGCGGCGCGGCGGCCAGGGAATCGTGCGCCACCCTGCCAGGCAGATGCAGAGCCAGGCCAGGCCCACGGCCCCGCCGGCGATCAGATCGGAGGGCCAGTGGGCACGCACCACCAGGGTGCTGAGCCAGATCAGCCCCACCCAGCCGGCCGTCAGCAGTCCCAGGGGCAGGCGGCGCTGCGGCTGATCCACCGACAGGATCACCACCATGGCGACATAAAAGGCGATGGAGCCGGCGGCATGACCGCTGGGGAAACTGCGGCCATCGAGCGGAATCAAGGAATCCGGCGGGCGATGGCGATCGAAATGGGGCTTGAGCAACACATCCACGATCAGCAGGATGCCGCCGGTGGAGGCGCAGAGCAGGATCAGGTCGCGCCAGCGTTGGCGCAGCAGCAGAAACGCGATCGAGGCCAGCACCAGAACAGGGGTGAAGGTCTTGCCCGTGAGGCGGTACACCAGCACCATGGCCTGCTGCAGGTCACCGGTGATGTGGCTTGACACCCAGGCCAGCAGCTGCCGGTCCATGGCCGGTGGATGGTGGGTGGCCACAGCCTCGCCGAGCACGAACGCCAGGGCCAGGCCCACCAGGGGCACCAGCCAGTCGCGGGCGCGGAGGCTGGCGGGCTGGGAGCGCGGCATCAGCCCGCCAGCCCCTTGAGGGCAACGCGCCAGAGGCGCTGCTCACCGCGCTGGCCCAGGCTCTGCACCGCCGAAGGTGAGAGCCGGAAGGCGTCCAGATGCTCGCGATCGCCGAGCAGCAGCACCGTGGTGGTGCCGGGCTGCAGACCGAGCCGCTGGGGTTCACGCCGCAGCCGCTCACGGGCCTCAGCCGCATCGTCGATGAACACGGCGGAGCGACCGGCGTAGAAGACCGTGCTGTAGCGCTTGTAGCCGATCACCCAGAGCGGTTCAGCGGGGCGACTCTGGGCACCCGCGAGCGTCTGGAGCTGGCGCAGCGGCAACTGACGCTCCCGATCCAGCAGGGGCGCCAGGGGCGCCACCACCACGGTGAGCAGCGCCAGGAAACCGGCCAGGTTGGGCAGCCACACCTGATGGCTACGGCCACGCCACAGCAGCCACCAGGTGGCGAGGGCCGAGAGGGCAAGCACCAGGCAGAGGGCCAGGGGAAGGCCGGAGCTGCGCAGGGCCTCGGCAAAGCGGGGGTAGGCCGGATCAGTGGCCACCCAACCCGGAGCCAGGGCCGCCGCCACCGCCGCCAGCGACAGCACCAGACCATCTGCTGCAACCGACAGGGTGAGGGGCCAACCCCGGCGCACCAAGCCGGCTGGGCCGAACAGCTGGGCCACCAGCAGGGCCGCCGCCGGCAGCGCCGGCAGCACGTAGCCGGGCAGCTTGGTGGCCGCGGCGGAGAAGAAGGCCACGATCACCACCAGCCACACCAGCAGCAGCTGGGGAAGCGCCTCAGCGGCAGGGGTCTGGCGCCAGCGGCGCCACCGCCAGAAGCCCGTGCGGGCGATCGCCAGGGGCAACAGCAACGACCAGGGGAGCACCAGGATCAACACCCAGGGCAGATAGAACCAGGGCGGGCCCGGGTGGGCATACAGCACCGAGGTGAAGCGCTGCAGGTTGCTGAAACCGAGGAAACCGCCGATGAAGGCCATGCCATTGGCCAGGGCCGCCGCCGCATACCAGGGCGCGGTCACCCCCAGAAAGAGCAGGCTCATCGCCAGCAGCGGCAGGGGCCGCAACCAGCGGCTCCAGCCGCCGCGCAGCCCCAGAAACACCGCGATCACCAGGCCGGGCAACAGCAGCCCCACCGGTCCCTTGGCCAGCACGGCGATACCGGCGAACAGGGCCATCACCACCCGGCCGAAGGAGACCTCCCAGCGGCGCTGGCCGCTGCTGGGAGGGGCCAGCTCCACCAGGGCAAAGCCGTACAGCGCCAGGGTGATGGCGCTGGAGAGAAACATGTCGGTGGTGGAGCTGCGCGCCCAGCCGATCCAGGCCGGGGTGGTGGCCAGCACCGAGGCCCCCAGCAGGCCGCGGCCGAGGCGCTCGATCGGCTTGAGCTGCGGTGGCGCCAGGCGCCAGAGCAGGGCAAAGGTGGCGATCACCACCACACTGGCCGCCAGCGCCACTGGCAGGCGAGCCGCGAAGGCCGACACCCCGAAGCAGCGGAAGCTCAGGGCCACCATCCAGTAGCCCCACACCGGGTAATCAAAAAAGGTGCCGCCATTCCAGCGGGGCGTCACCCAGTCGCCGCTGAGCAGCATCTGGTGAGCCACCTCCACGAACAGCGCCTCGGTCTTGTCCATCAGGCCGAGATCGCCCAGGCCGTTGAAGAAGGCCAGCCAGCAGAGGCCCAGCAGGGCCACAGCCACCGCAGCGATCACGGCGGCGGGGATGAACTTGGGGGTGAACTGGACGGTGGTGCTCGCAGTCACGTCCGACAGGTGGCCTGAAGAACAGCCAATGACCCTACGGGGTGTTCCACACGAACCTGGAACTGGCGGCGTAGTTCCAGACGAACACCACCACAATTCCGGCCAGCTGGGCCCAGAGCGTGTCGCGCGACACGAAGTCGTAGAAGGCCGAGGCCAGACCCACGTTGGCCAGCACCGGCAGCGACGACACCAGCAGAAACTTGAGCAGGCCCCGCAGCAACACCGGCCCCTGCAGCCGCTGAAAGCGGAAGGTGAGGGCGTTATTGATCAGGTAGTTGGAGCTGGCGGCCGTCACCACGGCGAACGGCAGGGCCCGCTCGAACGGCAGGGCCGCGACACTCATCAGCAGCTGACAGGCCAGCAGCTGCACCAGCACGCCACTGAGGCCCACCAGGCCAAAGCTGATCGCCCGCCGCGGCAGCAGGCGCAGGCTGAGGCTGTGGAGGATCGAGATCAGGAAGTCCCAGAAGATCGCCAGGTCCAGCTTCGAGCGGCCGCTGCTGCGCGGCTGGAAGGTGAGCGGCACATCGGTGGCCCGCAAGGTTCCCCGGCTCACCGCCAGCAGCTCATAGAGGAATTTGAACCCGTTCACATCCACCCCGCGCAGCAGCGGCAGGACCCGGTCGAGCCGCACGGCAAAAAAGCCGCTCATGTAATCGCTCAGGCCGCGGTAACTTGCCGGCAGGCTGAGGCGGGCCGCGGCATTCGCCCAGGTGGACCCCTGCTCTCGCCGGCCGCTGAGGCCATGGATTGCGGCGTCGGGGTGGAAGCGGCTGCCAATCACCAGATCCCAGTCGCCGGTGAGCAGGGTGTCGATGGCACGCTCCACCGCTGCCGGCTCATGTTGGCCGTCGCTGTCCATCACCAGCGCCAGATCGCTGGTGGCATCCAGCAGTCCTTCCTTGATCGCACTGGCCAGACCGGAGCGGCCCACCCGGCGGATCAGACGCACACAGGGATGATCCCGGGCAATCCGGCGCACCAGCTCAGCCGTGCCGTCGGGGGAGTCATCGTCGACCACCAGCAGCTCCAGTTCGAACCGCCGGCGCAGCTCCAGCAGCTGATCCGTGAGCCCGGCAATGCTGCCCCGCTCGTTGAACGTGGGCAGCACAATCGACACCCGCGGACGCCCGACTGGCGCGGTGGGCGGGGCGAAATCCAAGCGCGGCCGGGTTACTTGATGTATTCCTTCAGCACGCCGTTGCGGTTGGGGTGGCGCAGCTTGCGCAGGGCCTTGGCCTCGATCTGGCGGATGCGCTCGCGGGTCACATCGAAGATCTGGCCGATTTCCTCGAGGGTCTTCATGCGGCCGTCATCCAGGCCATAGCGCAGACGGAGCACATCGCGCTCGCGGGGGCTGAGGGTGGCTAAAACCCCTTCGAGGTCTTCGCGCAGCAGGTTTTTGGCCACATCCTGCTCGGGATTCTCAATATCAGCTTCGATGAAGTCACCGAGGCGGGAATCCTCCTCCTTGCCAATCGGCGTTTCCAGGGAGATCGGCAGCTGGGCGCTCTTGGCGATGAAGCGTAGCTTCTCGATGGTCATCTCCATCGATTCGGCGATCTCCTCCTCCGTGGGCTTGCGACCAAATTCCTGAGAGAGGGTCTTGGTGGTTTTCTTGATCCGCGAAATCGTCTCGTAGAGATGCACCGGCAGGCGAATGGTGCGGCTCTGATCGGCGATCGCTCGGGTGATCGCCTGACGGATCCACCAGGTGGCATAGGTGGAGAACTTGTAGCCCTTCTCGTGGTCGAACTTCTCAGCCGCGCGGATCAGACCCAGGGATCCTTCCTGAATCAGGTCCTGGAAAGACAGGCCCCGGTTCATGTACTTCTTAGCGATCGACACCACCAGGCGCAGGTTCGACTGCACCATCTTTTCCTTCGCCCGCCGGCCGAGCATCAGGCGGCGGCGGAACTTGATCAGGGGCATCTCCACCAGGGCCGCCCACTCCTTGGTGTCGGGGTAGTGGCCGTGGTCGCTCTCAAACTGGGCCGCCAGCTCCTCGAGCTGCAGCAGATCGGCAATCTTGCGGGCCAGCTCAATCTCTTCATCGGGCCGCAACAGCCGGATGCGGCCGATCTCCTGGAGATAGACCCGGATGGAATCTTCGGTGTAGACGCCCTTCGGGCCCACCTTGATGCTGGCCAGCGCCTTCTTGTCGTCCTTGTCCTTGCCGTTGCCCTCCTCCAGGCCAGCAGCCTCGGCGCTGACTCCGCCGGCTGGAGCGGCGGCAGCCAGCAGCTCATCGGCGGCGGCATTGAGATCCTGGGGCTGATCGCCAACCCCAGCCTTGGTGGCCTTGGTCTTGGCCGCAGGCTTGGTCTTGGTAGTGGTCGTCTTGGCCGCGGCTTTGGTGCCGCTGCTCTTGGCGGCCTTCGCCTGGGTCTTGGTCTCAGCGGTCTTGCCCACAGCCTTGGCGGCCTTGGTGGCCTTGGCTTTGGCAGTCTCTTTCGGCTTGGCCTGCTGGGTGGCGTCCGCTTCAGCTGCGACAGGTTTGCGGCTGGTTTTCCTCACCACCACCTCCTCGCCGGCGGCGGTGGCCACCATCAGGATCTCCGGGGGGGCCTTGGGCTTGGCTTTGGTGGCAGCAGGGCTCATGGAGTGGAGGGAAACGAATGACGGACCTGCAGACCCGGAGCGCCCACGCGCAGTGGGAAGGCCGCGAGCGGCCAACGCATCCAGGCTTCAGCCCAGGACTTACGACGTATGGAGCGACCCGAGGCCGCAACAGGCAGATGACAGACGGTCAGGGACCAGCAGGCAGAACCGATATCTGCAGCCGGCCGTGGCCACCGCAGCGGGCGGCACCCGGTGGGGGAAGGCCGGGATGAACGGAAGCCAGGGGTTGAAACAAAGGGAGGCAATGGCCGAAGCCGGTGCAACGTTGTCAGGGGTGGTCGCAGACCGGGAGGGCGGAATGGATTCAGGGCACAAGGCTCGAATCGTTGGCTCTCTCTTCGGGTCTTCCCGCTGGTACGGAACTGTGCAGGTTCCGACGGCAGTGCATTCACTGCCCAACCGTCACATCTTATGTATGGCCGGAGACCTCTGCAAGGTTGGCGGCCCCCTGGCTTGAAATCTGGCTTGAGGCGGGCCGTGAAGGCCGGGTGTTCACCTACGCCAACAGCCCCGATGCACCAGCGGGGATCGGCGATCTGGTGCAGGTGCGACTCCAGGGACGGAGGCAGCGTGGCCTGGTGGTGGCTCTGCCTGGGAGCCTGCCTGCGGATCTCGAGCCGGAGCGGGTGCAGCCGATCGAAGCGGTGGTGCAGGTGGCCGCCGTGGATCCAGCCTGGCGCGCCCTGATCGAGGCGGTGGCCCAGCAATGCCACACCAGCGCGTTCAAAACCCTGCGCAGTGCCCTGCCGCCGGGCTGGCTCGGGGCCGGTGGCAGCCGGGCCCGGGGACTGGAGCGGCCCCGCTGGCGGCTGCGACTGCGGGCAGAGGCGCCCAGCCCAACCGGCCGGCTCGGGGAGCGGCAGCGGGCGCTGCTGGAGCTCCTGAAGGACCGCGAGGCGATCGAACACGGCGAGCTCACGGGGCTGGGCTTCAGCGCGGCGGTGGTGCGCGGCCTGGAGCAACGCGGCCTGGTGGAGCGCGAGCTGGTCAACCCCGCTGGGGTTGAGGTGCGCCAGCAGCAGACCGGCCGCAGCCTCAGCCCAAGCCAGGGCGAGGCGGTGGAGGCGATCGATGGCGCCGCGCCCGGTGCCGCCCTGCTGCTCTGGGGAGTGACCGGCGCCGGCAAGACAGAGGTGTACCTGCAGGCCGCTGCACGCACCCTGGGGCGGGGCGAGAGCGTGCTGCTGCTCACCCCTGAGATCGGCCTGGTGCCCCAGCTGCTGGATCGCTGCCGCGACCGCTTTGGGCCCGGCGTGCTCGAGTGGCACAGCGGCGTGGGCGAAGCCGAGCGGATCCGCTGCTGGCGCCGCTGCCTGGGGACCCATGGCAGCGGGGTGAGCCAGCTGGTGGTGGGAACCCGCTCGGCGGTGTTCCTGCCGCTGACGCGGCTGGGGCTGGTCGTGCTCGATGAGGAGCACGACGGCTCCTATAAGCAGGACAGCCCGATGCCCTGCTACCACGCTCGCGAGGTGGCCCGGCTGCGGGCACGTCTGGAGGGAGCACGGCTGCTGCTCGGCAGTGCCACTCCATCGCTGGAGTCGTGGCTGGCCTGCCGCCAGGGGGAGATCCGGTTGCTGCGGCTGCCGGAACGGATCGCCCAGCGTCCCTTGCCGGCCGTGCGGGTGGTGGACATGCGCCACGAGCTGCACGAGGGCCACAGGCGCCTGCTGAGCCGCGCCCTGATGGGCCGGCTGGAGACCCTCCGGGAGCGGGGCGATCAGGCGGTGGTGCTGGTGCCGCGGCGCGGCTACCGCACCTTTCTGAGCTGCCGCAGCTGCGGCCAGGTGGTGCACTGCCCCCACTGCGATGTGGCCCTCACCGTGCACCGCCATCGCAGCGGCGAGGAGTGGCTCCGCTGCCACTGGTGCGATCACCGCGCGGCGCTCAGCCATCGCTGCGGTCAGTGCGGTTCGACTGCCTTCAAGCCCTTCGGTGCCGGCACCCAGCGGGTGATGGAGCAGCTGGAGCAGGAACTGGAGGGGCTGCGCCTGCTGCGCTTCGACCGCGACACCACCCGCGGGCGCGACGGCCACCGGCGCCTGCTCGAGCACTTTGCCAACGGCGAGGCTGATGTGCTGGTGGGCACCCAGATGCTGGCCAAGGGCATGGATCTGCCCCGCGTCACGCTGGCGGCGGTGCTGGCGGCCGATGGGCTGCTGCACCGCCCGGATCTGCGCTCCGGGGAGCAGTGCCTGCAGCTCCTGTTGCAGCTGGCGGGCCGGGCCGGACGGGGCGAGCGGCCCGGAGAGGTGCTGGTGCAGACCTACAGCCCGGAGCACCCGGTGATCCGCCACCTGGTGGACGGTCGCTACGAGCGCTTTCTTGAAGAGGAACTGGTGCTGCGCCGCCAGGGCGACCTGGTGCCCTTCAGCCGCGCCTGCCTGCTGCGCTTCAGCGGGCCCTCGGCGAGTGGCACCGCCACGGCGGCCACCGCCCTGGCCGAGCGGATCAAACCAGGCGTGGACGCAGCCGGCTGGCTGCAGATTGGACCGGCGCCGGCGCCGGTGAGCCGGGTGGCGGGGCGCAGCCGTTGGCAGCTACTGCTACATGGGCCCGCCGGCACACCCCTCCCCCTACCACCGGAAGCGGAGTTGCGCCAGGGCCTGCCGGCGGGGGTGGGCCTGGCGATCGACCCCGATCCGCTGGAGCTCTAAGCCGGCAACTGGGGCAGGGGCGGCGCGATCGAGCGGCGCACGGTCTGCAGCGCCAGCACCAGCGCCAGCACCAGCGCCACGCCGGCCGCCCCCAGGCCCAGGGGGCTCCAACGCCAGCAACGCAGCTGGAGCTGATTCACGGCCCCGGGCTGCAGCGGCCAGCGCATCACCTGGCGCGTGGGGAGCCGATGGGCTGCCTGAGGAGTGGCCTGACGCACCGCACGAGGTGACACAGGCTCGAGATCAAGGGCCAGGTCCAGGCCGTTCACCCCGGCCAGAGGCGTGAGGTCGAGCTGGATGGCCAGGCTCTGGCGCACCCCCAACAGCAGGTTGCGCTCCTGAAACTGCACGTCGGGGGCGGGCAGCTCCAGACCACCCAGGCGGGCGGCAACCGCCAGATCCTCCCCCAGCTGGCGGAGCGCCGCCGCGGCCGGCAACACCGGCGAGCGCCAGCGCTGCTGGCGGGCCTGGACGGAGAGGCCGGATGGGTGGCCCAGACGACGGAAACCCTCGCCGGCGAGAACCTCGCCGAACTGGCGCTGCCAGGGGGTGGCGCGATGGCCATCGGAGCTGAGGGCATAGCCCAGCTGCAGTCGACCGGGAGCAGCGAAGTGGATCTCACTGCGCACCTGCACGCAGCCGCCCAGCAGCACGGCCAGGAGCATCAGGGCCACCACCACGAGGGCGAAGCCAAGCGGTGCCCGGGTGGGCCCCACCGGCGGGGGAGGCGGTGGGGGGGGCTTGGTCGTGCGGCGACGGCTCGTCATCTGGCGCAGGCGGCCCTGCACGGCCTCGGCATCGCGGAGCTCCGGCAAGGTGATCGACCACTCCCGGGGCCGTTCCAGGGCCGGCGCCTCCAGCACCGCCAGCAGCTCCCGTGCCTGGGCCCGCAGCTGGGCATTCCCCGAACGCTTGAGCTGATGACAGCAGGCGATCGCGCGGGCACTGTTGCCCTGGCCCATCCAGGCCGTGGCCATCAGCATCTGCAGCTCAGCTCCCTCAGGCGTGGTGGGAGGGAACGCCGCCGCCAGCGGCTCCAGCGTGCGCAGCACCTGGCCATAATCGCCACGCTCCAGGTCGCGGCGGCACTCGGCGAGCACTTGGGGGAGGTCCATTACCGCAGGTTGCGGTCGCTCCCCACCACCATGGTGCCGATGCCGGCGTCGGTGAACACTTCCAGCAAGAGGGCATGGGGGGTGCGCCCATCAATGATGTGGGCCGCGGCCACCCCCTGGGCCAGGGCGCGGATGCAGCACTCGGTCTTGGGCGTCATGCCGCCAGCCACAACGCCGCTGGCGATCAGCTCGCGGGCGGTGGAAAGGGGCACCTGACGGATCAGTGAGGCCGGGTCGTCACGATCGCGCAGGATGCCGGGGGTGTCGGTGAGCAGGATCAGCTTCTCGGCCTGCAGGGCGGCCGCGATCTCACCAGCGACGGTGTCGGCGTTGATGTTGTGCGCCTGGCCCGTGGCATCGGCCGCCACGCTGGAGATCACCGGCACGTAGCCCGCATCGAGCAGAGGGTGCAGCACGGAGGGATCCACCGACGCCACATCGCCCACCAGGCCGTGCTCGCCGCCGCCGTAGGTGCGGGCCTGCACCAGGGCGCCATCGCTGCCGCACAGACCCACGGCCTTCACGCCCACGCGGTTAAGGCCGTTCACGATCTGCTTGTTCACCCGGCCCACCAGCACCATCTCCACCACATCCATGGTGTCGGGGCAGGTCACGCGCAGACCATCCTTGAATTGGGGCTCGATCGAGAGGCGGTTGAGCCACTGGTTGATCTCCGGCCCGCCGCCATGCACCACCACCGGCCGCACCCCCACGGAGCTGAGCAGAGCCAGATCGCGATACACCGCATCGCGCAGGTCGTCGCGCACCATGGCCGCGCCGCCGTATTTCACCACCACGCGCCGATTGGCAAAGCGCTGGATGTAGGGCAGGGCCTCGCTGAGAACCGAGACCCGCAGGGTGTCGTCGTGGCTGATCAGGGCGTCGCTGCTCAAGGCAAGGAAGGAAGGGAGGGAGGGAGAGGTGATCAGGCAGCCAGCTCGGCGGGTTCGGGGGTGTTGACGGCATCGGCCGGCAGCAGGCTCAGCTCCAGGCCCTTGGGGCCCAGGGGTTTGAGCTCCGCCCGCAGGCCGGAGCCGAAGAAGCGGCCCAGGCGCTCCTGCTGGGCCTGCCAGCGCTCCAGGGACACGGCCCCAAGAGTGAAGCGCAGCCTCAGGCCGTAACGGCCACCGCAAGCGAGTTCCTCGATCGTCTCCAGCTGGGGTGGGGTGTCCTCATCCCAGAGTTTGAGCACCTCCAGGGAGCTCTCCAGATGGGCCTTCTGGCCGTAGCGCCAGCGGGTCACATCGGCCAGCAGCTTGCGTAGCGGCTCGCTGTCGGGCTGCTCACGCAGGCTGCGCAGCTGCGCCGCAGGGGTGAGCCGCCGGGCGGGGGGCAGCTCCGACGACTTCAGCGCCAGCCCGCCGAGCAGGATCGGGATGCCGTAAAAGATCGTGGGCAGGCTGAGGTTGGGGTTGCCGGTGGCGTAGCCGATCCAGCCGATCACCGAGAGCGCGGCTCCGGCAACCGTCACCAGGCTTCCCGGCGATAAGAGTGCTTGCATGGAGCCATCTTCCTGCATCCGATGGCCGATCCCAGCCGTGAGCAGCTGATCGCCGAGCTCCAGAGTGAGCTCCAGGCCGACCGCCAGTGGCTGCTGCGCCAGATCGATTCAGGTCGCTGGAGCGACTGGCGACTCGATCTGGCCGCGCTGGAGCGGGAACTGGGCCAGCTCCTGGATCAGGTGGAGCAACGCTCCGAACGCTCCTGAGCGCTCAGGGCTGGGCGATCAGAACGGAATCTCGTCGTCGCCCTCAGGCAGATCGGGCACCAGCGGGGAGGCGTTCCAGGCGGGCTCCACCGCCACCGGGGCCGGGGCGGGGCGGACCGACGCAGCCGGCACAGCAGCGGAGCCCATCGGCGCAGGGCTGGCCGGGGCAGCCACAGCGGCAGCAGCTCCCAGCGGGTGCAGACGCGAGAGGGTGAACTCAGCACGCTTCTCCTTCACCCCGTCCTGGCGGGTGACAGTGCTCATGCGCAGACGGCCCTCGATCATCAGCCGCTGACCCACCTGCACACGGTTCTGCAGGTCCTGGGCGAGATTGCCCCAGCCCACCACCTTCAGCTGGCCCGGCGGATCATCCGGCCGCAGCCCGTCGAGTCGCACCATCATCTCCGCCACCGGGGTCTGGTTGTCCTGGGTGTAGCGGACCTGCGGGGCCTCCAGCACATCCACTTCCAGCAGACAGTGATTCACGCCCCGGCACTCCCAATGTGTCGTCCATCCTGATGCACGAACCCGCAATCCACCAGCAGCCGCGGCTGTGGCTGCTCGCCGGCACCGGCGATGGGCTGCGGCTGGCGCTCGAGCTGCGGCGCCGCGGCTGGCGGTTGCTGGTGTGCGTGGTGAGCGCCGAGGCCGCCCTCGCCTATCCAGCCTCAGCGGATTTGGAGCTGCGGGTGGGAGCGATCGAGGGAGCGGCCGGGATCCGGAGCGTGCTGGAGCAGGCCCGGCGGGGAGGCGCTCCCTTCACGGCGGTGGTGGATGCCAGCCATCCCTTCGCGCGGCAGATCACCGCGGCCCTGGCCGACGTCTGGGAGGCGCCGGGCCTCCCCCCTCTGCTGCGGCTGCGCCGCCCGGATCCAGGCCCGGGAACTGGAGACCGCCTGCAGGTGCTGCCGGATCTGGAGGCCCTGGCCGAGCTGCCGCTGCACGGCTGCCGCCTGCTGCTGGCGATCGGGGCCCGCCAGCTGGGCCAGGCCGTGGTGCGCAGCCCCGGGGCCGTGCACCACGCCCGACTGTTGCCCAATGCCGCAGCGCTGCAACAGGGCCAGGCCGCCGGGCTTGCGCCCGAGCGGCTGGCCTGCCTGCGGCCTGGCGATACCCAGGAGCACGCCGTGCTGCGGGCCCTGCTAGGGCGCTGGCGGATCGAGGCGATCCTCTGCCGCCAGTCCGGCGGCCTCACCGAGCAGCTCTGGCGCCGACTGGCCAGCGAGCTCAACCTGGAGCTGCTGCTGCTGGCCCGGCCACCAGAACCGGCAGGGCTGCGACAGTTGCAGCTGCAGCCGCTGCTGGAGGCGCTAGAAGCGCTGCATCCGGCCCCTACGCTGCCTGGGTGTGGGAAGCCACCAGCTCCTTGAGCGAACCCTGGGGGCGCGGGCCCAGTTGGGTCACCACCGCTCCAGCACACAGCGATCCCAGACGGCCGCAGGCGGCCAGCGACTCGCCCTGGGTGTAAGCATGCAGAAAACCGGCAGCGTAGAGATCGCCGGCCCCGGTGGTGTCCACCAGGGGGCCAAGCCTAAACGGCTCGACGGTAATGGTCTGATCGCCGCTGAGGATCACCGACCCCTGCTCACTGCGGGTGAGCGCCGCGATGCGGCAGCGGCCCCGCACGGCATCAGCGGCCTCCTCAAAGCTGTTGGCCTTGTAGAGGGAGGTGATCTCCATCTCATTGGCGAACAGGATGTCCACGTGGCCATCCACCAGCTCCAGGAAGCTGTCGCGGTGGCGTTCCACGCAGAAGGCATCGGAGAGGCTCAGCGCCACCTCACCGCCGTGGGCGCGGGCCACTTCAGCGGCGGCGATGAACGCCTGCTTGGCCTCATCGCTGTCCCAGAGGTAACCCTCCAGGTAGAGCAGCCTGGCCTCGGCCACCATGGCCAGATCCAGATCGCCGGGGTGCAGACCCACCGAGGCACCGAGATAGGTGCACATCGTGCGCTGGGCGTCCGGGGTCACCAGGATCAGGCAGCGGGCGGTGCTGGGGCCACTGGTGGCGGCAGGGGTCTCGAAGCGCGCACCCACCGAGCGGATGTCATGGGCAAAGATCCCACCGAGCTGGTCGTCGCGCACCCGGCCGATGAAACCGGCGCGGCCGCCCAGCTGGGCGATGCCGGCCAGGGTATTAGCCGCGGAGCCGCCGGAGGTTTCCAGGCCGGGGCCCACGGAGCCATAGAGGCGCTCGGCCTGCTGCTCATCCACCAGGGCCATGGTGCCCTTGGTGAGCCCATGGTCATCGAGGAAGCGCTCCTCGGCCTGCACAAGCACATCAACGATGGCGTTGCCGATCCCGACAACGTCGAGGCTCTTGGCGGTCATGGATGGGAAATGAAGAGGTAGCAGAAGTTGGGGAGCCGCGAGCCGGCAGCATCAGGCGCTGAGCAGGGCGCGCTTGGGACCGTGGATCGGGTCTTCCACCACGATCGTCTGGTCGCGGTCGGCGCCCAGCGACACGATCGCGATCGGCACTTCCATCAGTTCGGCCAGGAAGCGCAGGTAGCTCATCGCCGTGGCAGGCAGATCCTCCAGGGTGCGGCAGTCGGCCGTGGAGGTCTGCCAGCCGGGCAGCGTTTCAAAGATCGGCTGGCAGCGGGCGAAATCCTCAGCGCAGCTGGGGAAGTGCTCGATGCGCTGACCATCCAGTTCATAGGCCACGCACACCTGAATCACATCGAGCTCGTCGAGCACATCGAGCTTGGTGATCGCCAGACAGTCGAGGCCATTCACCTGCACGGCGTAGCGGCCGATCACGCCATCGAACCAGCCGCAGCGGCGGCGGCGACCGGTAGTGGTGCCGAATTCACCGCCGCGATCGCACAGGTGGTCGTTGAGGCTGCCCTCCAGTTCGGTGGGGAAGGGGCCCTCACCGACGCGGGTGGTGTAGGCCTTAGCCACACCGATCACCCGGTCGATCAGGGTGGGACCGACACCGGCACCGATGCAGGCGCCGCCGCTCACCGGGTTCGATGAGGTGACGTAGGGATAGGTGCCGTGGTCGAGGTCGAGCAAGGTGCCCTGGGCGCCCTCGAACAGGATGTTCTTGCGGCCCCGCGCCGCCTCGTGAATTGTGCGGGTGCAATCCACCACATGCGGGGCCAGACGCCGGCCATAGGCCACGTACTCCGTCACCACCGCTTCAAAGGCGAGGGGCTCCAGGCCGTAGACCTTCTGCAGGATGTCGTTCTTCTCGGCTAGGGGCCCAGCCAGGCGATCACGCAGGCGGGCCTCATCGAGGATGTCAATGATCCGGATGCCGTTGCGCTCCGACTTGTCGGCGTAGGTGGGGCCGATGCCGCGGCCGGTGGTGCCGATGCGGCGATCACCGCGGCGCTGCTCCATCGCCTGATCCAGCAGGCGGTGGTAAGGCATCGTCACATGGGCCGTGGAGGCCAGGCGCAGACCGTCCACGCCGATCCCGTTGGCAGCGAGCATGTCGAGCTCGCCGATCATCACCTTGGGGTCCACCACCGTGCCGGCGCCGATCAGGCAGATGGTGTCGGGATAGAGGATTCCGGAGGGAATGAGGTGCAGCTTGAGCACCTTGTCGTCAACGACGATCGTGTGACCGGCGTTCACGCCTCCCTGATAACGCACCACCACATCGGCGGAGCGGCTCAGCAGATCGGTGATCTTGCCCTTCCCCTCGTCGCCCCACTGTGCACCGATGACGACAACGTTGGCCAAGGACGCAGCGGCCCGCAGCCGCTTCTAAGCACAATCAGAAAGCCTCTCAGACGGGGTGACCGTTCGTCAAAGAACCGACTCAGGCTCCGCGCACCACTGCGGTTTCGGCCTTCTTGAGTTCCTTCGACACCCGCTCCTTGAGGACATCGGGCACCGGGCGGTTGGGGTAGTTGGCGTAGTGACCGGCCAGGGAGTTGAGGGCGGTCTGCATGGTGGTGAACGAACTCAGGCCGTTCACCGCCCGCTGGGGCCTGTAGCGGGCCATGTAGTCGTTGATCATCCCGCGGGCGCGGGTCTCGGCCTCGCTGCGGCCAGGATCATCGGCGCTGATACCCACCGTGGCGATCAGGGCGTCGGCCACGGCCACCGTGTCGTCCACATAGCTGCCACTGAGCCCATAGGTGTCGGTGCCGCAGGCGGTGAGCAGCAGCGTGAGGCACAGGCCCAGGGCCACAGCGACCCTGGCCAACCCCCGCTGGAACGACGAGAACAGGGCTGCCATGGCGGGGAGTCGAAGTGGGCGAATCCTAGGGAGGGCCCCCGAATCCACCTCAGAGCAGGCCCCGTCGGGCAGCCTCGATCGCCGGCACCAGGGCGGCCAGCAGCTCGGTGGCGGCCAGATCCCGCTTGGCGCCACCGGCCCGCTCCACCAGTTCCACCTGCGCCTCAGCGGCGCCGCGGCCCACCACCACCCGCCAGGGAATACCCAGCAGATCGGCATCCTTGAACTTCACCCCGGCCCGCTCACCACGGTCGTCGAGGAGAACCTCCACCCCGGCGGCCTGCAGCTCACCATAGAGCTGCTCAGCCAGCGCGGCCTGCTGGGCATCGGCCACGTTGGCCGGCACCACGATCACCTCATAGGGCGCGATCGAGACCGGCCAGCAGATGCCGTTGACATCGTGGTGCTGCTCCACGGCGGCCTGGGCCAGCCGGGACACACCGATGCCATAGCAGCCCATCCACAGGGGCTCATCCACCCCAGCCTCGTTGGTGAACGTGGCCTCCAGGGCCGTGGAATATTTGCGGCCCAGCTGGAAGATGTGGCCCACCTCGATGCCGCGGGCGGCCTCCAGCGTCTGGCCTGGATCATGCTGGCAGCGATCGCCCGGCTGGGCGGCGCGCAGATCCAGAGTTTCCGGGCAGGGGGCCAGGGCTCCCCATGCGGCCCCCACCAGGTGGGTGTCCGCGGCATTGGCGCCGCAGACGAAGGCCCCGAGCCCGGCGGCGGTGGCATCGGCCAACCGCAGGAAGCGGGGGATCCAGCTGCGGGCAGCGGCGAGGCAGGCATCGGGCCAATGGGGGCCCATGAAGCCGAAGGGAAGCGGCTCAAGGCCTTCCTTCGCCACGGCCTCGACCGTGAGCGGGGTGATGTCGAGCAGGGTGCCGTGCTCGTCTGAGCAACGGGCCGTCACGGCATTGGCCAGTTTCACGGCGTTGAGCTGCTGGTCACCGCGCAGGGCGATCAGGAGGGGCTGCTGGGCACCGTCTTCGAAGCGGGCGAGCAGCAGCAGCACCTTCACGATCTGGGTGGGATCCAGGCCGTGAGCCGCGGCCAGGGCCTCAATCGAGCTCTGGCCGGGGGTGGCAAGGGCCTCACCCGCACCACCCGCCCGGACGCCGCCCGGCAGGGGCACAGCCTCAGGGGCCAGCGACACGGCCCGCTCCTGGTTGGCGGCGTAGCTGCCATCAGCGCTGGTGAGGATCAGGTCTTCACCGGCCTCGGCCGTCACCATGAATTCCTGGCTGGCGGAGCCGCCGATGGCGCCGCTGTCGGCCTCCACCGCCACGGCCCGCAGGCCGCAGCGGGCAAAGATGCGCCGGTAGGCCTGATCCATCGCCGCGTAGGTCTGGCGCAGGCAGGCCTCATCGGCGTGGAAGGAATAGGCATCCTTCATAATGAATTCACGCCCCCGCATCAGGCCGAAGCGGGGGCGAATCTCATCGCGGAACTTGGTCTGGATCTGGTAGAGGTTCACCGGCAATTGCCGGTAGCTGCGCAGCAGATCACCCGCCAACGCCGTGATCACCTCTTCATGGGTGGGCCCCAGGCCCAGTTCACGACCCTGGCGATCTTCCAGGTGGAACATGATTCCTTCGCCAGCCGTATAACCCGCCCAGCGACCACTGCGCTGCCATAGCTCGGCCGGCTGGAGCTGGGGCAGCAGGGTTTCGAGGGCGCCGGTGGCATTGAGCTCTTCACGCACAATCGCCGACACCTTCTGCAACACCCGCCAGAGCAGGGGGAGATAGGCATAGATGCCGCTGCTCACACGGCGGATGTAGCCGGCCCGCAGCAGCAGCCTATGGCTGGGGATCTCGGCCTCAGCCGGGTCATCGCGCAGCGTCACCAGCATCAGGCGGGAGACGCGCATGGTCAGGAGTTCCGAAGGAGCGCGGAAGCTATCACCGCCACTCCCCGGCCCTGAAAACCTCTGCTAAGGTCCGCTCCCAGCTGTCCAACTGGCGTCTCATGCTTTCCAATCCCGTACTCAATCGCGCGGCGGGGTTGGAGGCACTGGAGCACGGCAGCCAGGGACTGATCCCGGTGGATGGCGGCGCCGGCGGCGAGGGCCCTGGCGATACACTGATCGGCATCGACGATGTGCAGAGGGCCCTGAACCGCTCGCGTGCCTCGGTGTACCGCTACACCAACACCGATATGCGCAACCTCAACCCGCCCTTCAATCCGCGCAAACTCAATCCCGAATACCGCAGCGATCAGAAGGATCCGCTGCAGTTCCACCCCAACGAGGTGGCTCGCTTCGCCCGCGACGTGCTGCGAATCAAGGAGGTGACGGTGGAGGTGCTCAATTCCCCATCCACCGCCACCCAACAGCTGCTCAGCGCGATTCTGGAGGAGCTGCGGAGCATCCGTGAGCGGCTCGACGACCTGGAGAGCCGGACGGCAGCCTGAGCACCAGCCGCTCCAGCCCCGTGGATCTGAGCAGCCTGCCGGCCTGCCCCGCGCCCGGGCTGGTGAATCTGGTGGTGGAGATCCCGGCCGGAAGCCGGAACAAGTACGAGTACAACCCGAAGGCGGGCGTGATGATGCTCGATCGGGTGCTGCACTCCTCGGTGCGCTACCCCTTCGATTACGGCTTCGTGCCCAACACCCTGGCGGAGGACGGCGCACCGCTGGATGCCATGGTGATCATGGAGGAGCCCACCTTTGCCGGCTGCCTGATCCGCGCCAGGCCGATCGGCATCCTCGACATGGTGGACAGCGGCGCCCGCGACGGGAAACTGCTCTGCGTGCCGGAAGCAGGCCTGCGCCATGGGGCCATCACCACGATCCGGCAGATCGCACCCAACCAGCTCGAAGACGTGGCGGAGTTCTTCCGCACCTACAAGAACATGGAGGGCCGTCCCACCCAGATCCTGGGCTGGCTGGATGCCGACGCGGTGCCGGAGCTGCTGGAGCGCTGCCTCAGGTGCGGCGCTGCAGCAGAACACCCTCGTAGCCCAGGGCCTGAAACACGCGGGCCGGATCACTGAAGCCTGCGGCTTCCACCAACGCCGCGAGCCGCGCCGCTCCGATCGGATGCAGCCCCTGGGTGAGCGGCACCAGGTCTTCAGCCGAGGCCGTCAGGCCGCTGGCCCTCTGAAAGCCCACCAACGCCGCCTCCACCTGTCCCTGCAGGGGCGAGCGCTCCGGAGCCATCCGATCCACCAGCACCAGCTGACCTCCAGGCTGAAGGCTGCGGGCCAGGGCGGTGAGGAAGGCCAGCTTGCTGCCGTCATCCGGCAGCGACTGGAGCACCAGCACCGACAGGGCGCCGGCATAGCGCCCGGCCTCACCGAGCTGTTCCACCGTGGTCTGGCGCCACTGGATGCCGCCATCGCCCACCCGGGCCCGGGCGGCCATGAGCATCTCGGCCGAGGGGTCGATGGCGGTGAGCTGCCAGTCGGGGCGCTGGGCCCGGGCCTCCACAAGTTCGGCGCCGGTGCCGCAGCCAGCCACCAGAACCTCAGCACCCTCAGCGGCAGCCAGCGGTGAGGCGGCGAGCAACGCCACGGCCAGGCGGGCCAGGCTGGCGTAGCCGGGGATGAGCTGCTGAACGATCAGGTCGTAACCCTGAGGGGCCGCCAAGGCAGGGATGCAGGTGGGATCAGCGTATTGCCAACACTCCATTGCGGGCCCGGGGAACGGGGGCAGGCGCGGGCCGGTGTGACTTAGGTTGGCCCCGCTTGTTCACCCCCTTGTTAGGCCGTGCCCACCATCCGTTTTGAACAGGAAGGACAGCAGGTCGGCTGCATTGAGGGCGCCAATCTCCGCAAGGCCGCTCTCGATGCCGGCATCAACCCGTACAAGGGTCTCAACAACGTGAACAACTGCGGTGGCCTCGGCCAGTGCGGCACCTGCGTGGTGGAGGTGGTGGACGGCCTCCAGAACCTGTCCCCACGCTCGGATGTGGAAGAGGTGTACCTGGCTGATCGCCCCGCCAATTACCGCCTCAGCTGCCGCACCAGCGTGAACGGTGATGTCACCGTGCGCACCCGTCCCGCCGAGGGCGTGGGCAAGGGCAGCAACAGCCTGGTGGGCGCCCTCAAGGCCCTGGTGGGCCGCAAGTGAGCCAGAGCGATCAGCCCGACAACGGCTGTTGATCCAGGGCCCCTGATGGGGCCTTTTCTGTGGCCAGGCAGCCTCCACGCCGCGTTTGAACGCAGCCGTCAACCCCATGAAGCTCTACAGCTACCCCGCCTGCAGCACCTGCCGCAAAGCCCTCGCCTGGCTCAGGGAGAACGGCATCGCCGTGGAGCCGATCGACATCACCGCCCGGCCGCCCAGCCTCGAGGAGCTGCGGGCAGGACTCGAGCAATGGGGCCGCAAGCGGCTGTTCAACACCAGCGGTCAGAGCTACCGGGCCCTGGGCTCGGCAGCCGTGCAGGCGATGAACGATGGGCAGGCCCTGGCGGCCCTTGCGGCCGACGGCAAGCTGGTGAAGCGGCCTTACCTGATCACCGACACAGGCCAGGTGCTGACCGGTTTCAAGCCGGAGGAGTGGACGGTGCTGCTGGGCTGACGCCCGGCCCCGACGCAGCGGCCGGTCCGGTGGTGAGCTGGTCGAGCTCCTGAATCAGGGCCTCGATGCCAGAGCGGCTGATCTGGCTGAGGTAGGTGGTCTTGAGCTGCTCCAGCAAGGCGCAGAGAAGCTCCTGGGAACGCTGCAGGGCCGGGCCGCTCTCCAGCGCCGCGGCCAGCTCCTCCCAGAAGCGGTCGATGCAACGCTGCAGCAACTCGAGCTGCACGTCATCGCGGCGGGCCAGGCGCTCGCCGGTGGTGCGCGACACCTCCAGCAGGCTCTCCACCATGCCGCCCGCCAGCTGGCGGCTCAGGCCGTTCTCCACCCGCAGCAACGGCTGGAGCTGGCGCAGTGGTGGTGGCACCACGGTGCGATCGAGGCTCTGACGCAGCGCATAACCCAACAGGTTCTGGAGGTCGGGCGCCAGGCGAGGTGCCACCCGGGCCAGCAGCAACGGTGCCCAGATCCGCACCAGCTCCACCAGCTCGCGCTCATCGTCGTTGACGGCCACGCTCTGGTGGCTGCGCAGGCTGCGCAGGCGCTGGGGCCAGGGGGTGGAGCGGATCAACGACTGGCCCCCATCGAGCAGCTGCAGCGCCAGCACCTCGAAGAGTTCCAGGGCCAGCAGAGCCACCACGGCCCGGCTCACTACGGCCCGCAGCGGCTCGATGTTCACCAGGCCCGCCCCCTGCAGCCGCTCGAGCACCGGCAACACCCGCAACCAGCGCCAGAAGGGCAGCAGCAGGGGCAGATCAATCCAGCGGCGCAGCAGGGCATCACGCCAGCGCAGGCCAGGCAGCCGGCGCTTCAGCCGCAGCACGCGCAGCAGGATGTCGAGCGCGAAAACGCTCTGGAACAGGAGCAGATCCAGCCGCCAGAAGTGGTCGGTGGGGCGGCCGTTCTCATCGATCGATCGCCAGTAGTTGGTGGCCACCAGCGGCAGCACCTGCTGCTGCCAGAAGTGCCGCTCCTTCGCCCAGCCCAGCTGCTGCACATAGCCAGGGGAGAGCAGCTCGGCGGCCGCCTGCTTGGCCGAGTCGTCGTCCGCGCGCTGACGCAGGCGATTCTTGATCTTCTCCAGGGTGCCCGCGGCGCCGGAGGCGAGGAACGGGTTGGAGTCGATCAAGGCGGCGGTGAGGGTCACCTGGCGCTGCAGGAGCTGTCGCTGGGCCGGGGTCGGCGCGGCGCCGGCCGGCAGGGAGGCCATGGCCTGATCGAGCCGGGCGAAGGCATCGAGGTAGGCCTGGGTTTCCCGATGGGGCTCGATGCCCTTGATCGGATCCACCCAGGGGGTGAGATCGGGCAGGGCAGTGAGCGGCACCGCCAGCGGCACCGAGGGGATGGGATAGAGGTTGCGCTGCAGCCAGAAGGTGCGCAGCGGCACGTAGGTGAGGTCGAACGCCACCACCAGCAGGTTCAACCCGGCCCAGAGCGCCACGAACCGGTCCCAGATCTGCAGCCAGGGGCCAGGGGCCGGCACGGCCTGGCGGATCCAGCGGGGACGGGCCATCGGGCGCGGGGGCTCGCAGCTGCAGTGCCTAATCTGCCGGGCGAAGAGCGGAACAATCCTTGGCGGCCGACGCGGGGCGAACCCCTGACACCTCACAGCCCCGTGGAGGCGACGAGAACCCCTGGGCCTTCTGGCGCAGCGTGCTGATCACCCTGGCAGTGGCCCTCGGCATCCGCCAATACCTGGTGGAGGCGCGCTACATCCCGTCGGGCTCCATGCTGCCCGGCCTGCAGATTCAGGACCGGCTGCTGGTGGAGAAGCTCAGCTACCGCAGCCGGCCGCCACGCCGTGGCGAGATCGTGGTGTTCCACGCCCCCCAGCACTTCGACCCGGTGCTCTCCGCCGGCCGGCCGACAAGCCCGTTGCAGTGCCTGGTGGTGAACCTGCCGCTGATCAACAGCCTGCCGGGGGTGGCCAACCCGGCCTGTGACGCCTACATCAAGCGCGTGGTGGCCCTCCCCGGTGAGCGGGTGATGGTGAATCCCCGCGGTCAGGTGTTCATCAATGGGCAGAAGCTGAGCGAGCCCTATGTGAAAAGCCCTTGCCCGGTGGATGGCCAGGGGATGGGTCCCTGCCGGCCGCTCAATGGCGTGGTGCCCGCGGGCCATGTGCTGGTGCTGGGCGACAACCGCGCCAACAGCTGGGATGGGCGCTTCTGGCCCGGCGGCCCGTTCCTGCCCGATCAGGAAATCATCGGGCGAGCCTTCTGGCGATTCTTCCCGTTCAACACCGCCGGCCACCTCTGAGGGTCGGGCGCAGCGAGAACGACTAGAAGCTCCAACAGGCTGAGGGCGTCAGGCCGGTGGCGCGGATCGCTCCCCGGCGGCGGTTGTCCGGCAGCCAGCTGAGCGGATTGGGCTGGTTGGCGGCCAGGCGGCTGCCTGCAGGGCGCCAGGCGGCGGTGGGATCAAACAGGAGCCAGTGGCGACTGCCGATCTCAAGGGCCGGCGGCTCGATCCCCAGGAACCGGGCCGGCCCCCAGCAGAGGGCCTGCCACAGCTGCTCGGGGCACCAGCCATGCTCCGCCACGAGCTCCTGCCACAGCAGCGGCAGCACCGAACCATGGCCCGCCAGACCGGCGCGGCGCTGATCGAGCGGCAGCAGCCGCTCCTCGGCGTCCAGGGCGAGGTGATGCACGGCCACCGCCGTGATCACGCCAGCGGCGAGGGCCTGAATCAGGGCGGCGCGATCGGCTGGGGTGCCCAGTGAGGGCACCAGCCGCCAGCCCTCGGCGATCGGATCGAGCCGGGCCGCATCGGCGAGCAGATGCCACCAGCTCACACTGGTCATGGGCCGCCGCACGCTGCTGCACTGAGCCAGCACAGCGGCGCCCGCCGCGGTGGAGAGGTTCATCAGGCGCAGGGACGGGGGCCGATGGACCGCGGCCAGCGCCAGCAGCGTGTGGAGCGGCAGCGTTTCGCTCAGAACAGGATCGGGAGGCCAGCCCGCCCGCAGCGCATCAGCGCCTTCGCGCACAAAGCCGCCGGCCGTGAGGGCCCCGTCCCGGGGGGCCAGAAGCAGCGGCGCCGTGCCCTGCTCACCGAGCCTCAGGGCCCGCTCCAACAGGGGGAGCGACGGACAGTGATCGGCTCCGGCCAGGCCGATGGCGCCGGCCACCAGCTGGTCGGCATGGGGGGCGAGCTCCGCATCGCCCCCGCCGCGGCTGAAGCTGCCCCAGAGCAGCAGCCGCAGGGGATCGGCCGCGGGCAAAACCAGCTGCTCCGGGCTGTCGCGCCAGGGTGAGGCCCAGGGCAGCAGGGCGAGCGTGCCGTAGCCCCCTGCCGCCGCGGCCGCCGTGAGGCTGGCGAGGGTTTCAGCCCGACCGCCCAGGGGCTCCTCCAGAACGCTGTGGGGATCCACCAGGGCCGGAGCCAACCAGGCGTCGGGGCAGGCCTGGGGCTGAAGCCCGGCGGCATGAGCCTGCGCGGCTGCGGCCTCGCCCAGGGCGATCAGGCTGCCGTCAGCGCCGATCAAGGCCTCGCCGCCGGCCCTCGGCTGGCCCGGAGCGCCCAGCAGCTGGAGCTGTTGGAGCCAGAGCAGCGGCTCAGCCATGGCCAGCGGCGCTCAGAGGGCCCCGGCGGCGGTGCGATCGAGCACCCCGCCCAGGTGGGTGGTGAGGTTCATGGCTGACACCACCGCTCCTCCCTCAGGGCCCTGGGGATAGTCGATCACGGTGACGCCGCCGTTGCCCTGCTTGATCGCCCAGATGTCGGCGGGCCGGAGCCCCAGCAGGGCGCAGAGGATGGTTTTGTTCACGGCGTCGTGGGCCACCACCAGCGCCGTTTCATCGGCACCGAGGCTGCGGGCGATGGTGGTCCAGGTGGCCACCGAGCGGTTCCACACAGCCTGGATCGTCTCGCCCTCGGGCATCTGCACGGTTTCGGGGGCGCGCTTCCAGTCGACGAGCAACTGGGGCCAGCCCTCGGCGATGTCGCTCTCCAGCCGCCCTTCCCAGAGGCCATGGCCGATCTCCACGAGCCCGCGGGTGGTGGTGAGCGGCACACCGGGATGGCTGGCCAGGATCGCCTCGGCGGTCTGGCGCGGCCGGGCCATCGAACTGCTGTAGGCGCGGTGAAAGGTGACGGGCGCCAGGAAAGCTCCCGCGGCATCGGCCTGGGCGCGGCCGTTGGCATTGAGGGGGATGTCGATCTGGCCCTGGAAGCGACCCTGACGGTTCCAGTCGGTTTCGCCGTGGCGCACCAGCACCAGCCGCGCACCCTTGCCCCGGGCCGGCAGGGGATCGCCGAGATGGGCCGTGCCGTTGAGCGACTCCACCTGCACCGCGATGCCGCCCTCAAGGGCGCGGCTGAGGTTGAGCACCGAGATCGAACAGTTGTCCACCCGCAACCTGCGGAAGCCACTGGCCGGCAAATCCAGGAGGCTGAGCAGCAGGCAGCGCAGGATCGCGTTGTGGCCCACCACCAGCACGGTTCGATCGACGATCCGATCGGCGGCCGCAAGGGCCTCACCGTGGTCGGCCAGCAGCTGAGCCTGGAACCGACCGGCCTGCTCCATCAGCTCGCCCAGGGGGCTGTAGCTGGCGCCATCGCGCTCGAGCATGAGGGTTTCGGGGGCCATGCGCCAGAGGCGCTCCTGTTCGGGGTGGCGCTGCTGGAGTTCACTGCGCAGCAGCCCGCTCCAGGGGGCCAGATCGATCTCCAGCAGCTCGTTACTCGGGCTGGCCGTAAGCCCCTGACCCTGGGCGGCCAGCAGGGCCGCCGCCGTGGCACTCGCCCGCCGCAGCGGTGAGGTGTAGGCAGCGTCAACGCGCAGATCGCGCAGGGCCTCGCCGGTGAGAGCGGCCTGGCGCTCGCCCTCGGCCGTCAGGGAGGAGAGGTCGTCGCGACCCTGGATGCGGTGTTCAATATTGAAACTGCTCAGCCCGTGACGGACCAGCACAATCCGAAGCGTCACGGGTCTGATGCTGCTGGCCCGCATCGTATGGGAGTGGAGAATCGGGCCCTGTGCGTGGCCGCGGAGGGCCGCCTTGTGAAGGGACTGCTGGCCCTGCTCAGCCTCAGCCTCTGCGGCCTGCTGTGGATCAGCGGCCTGCAGCAGAGCCTGGAGCGGCCCTCGGTGAACGATGCGCTCAGCCGGCGCCAGCTGGAGCTGGCGGTGCAGGCCGAGGCCGCGCTGCCGCCGGCCCTGGCCCGCGCCCTGGGCGAAGGCCAGCCCCGCCAGGCCCTGATCCAGGACTTGCGCCAGGGGGTGGAGGCCACGGCAGGAGCACCCGAGCCCGAACGCGGCCTGGAGCTGGCGCTGCTGCAGCCGGCGGCCCAGGGCGCCGGTTTGCTGAAGGACCTGCGATCCCAGGTCCCCCCGGAGCAGCGGCCCCTGCTCGATGCGCTGGAGCGGCCAGCCGCAACCGGGCTGCCCAGCCAGGAGGTGGATCTGCTGCTGGCCCCCTGGCCGCTCTCGCCCTTTACCCGCCGACTGGCCTGCGAGCGGCTGGCCGCCACGGCCCAGAGCTGCGGCAGCGCCGCTGCAGCGCAGGCAGCCCTGGGGCGCTGGCTGGCCGTGAGCATGGGGCCCGTGCTGCTGCTGCTAGTGGGCGCAGGCCTGTTGATCCGCGAGCTGTGGCAACGCTGGCGGCGATCGGCGCCGCCCTTGCCGCCGCTGCTGGGCCCACCGCTGGGGCTGGCCGATGTGACGATCCTGATCGCCGGTGGCTTTGTGGTGCTGGGCGAGCTGGTCGTGCCCCAACTGCTGATCCCGCTGGTACAGGCCGTGCTGGCCCCCCTGGCCCGCACCCCAGCCCTCAACCAGGCCCTGCAGGTGCTGCTGCTCTACGCCGGGCTGATGCTCGCCCCGCTGCTGATGCTCACGCTGCTGCTGCGGCCCCTGGGCAGCCCACCGGCCGCGGGCTGGCTGCAGTGGCGCTGGCGTCCCCTGCCCTCGGCCCTGGGTCTGGCCCTCACCCAGGTGCTGTTGGTGCTGCCGCTGGTGGCCCTCAGCGGCTGGCTGATCGAGCAGATCTGGCGGAACCCCAGTGGCAGCAACCCATTGCTGGAGCTGGTGCTCACCACAGGTGATCCGTTGGCCCTCGGCACCCTGGCACTCACCGCCACAGTGCTGGCCCCCCTGTTTGAGGAAACCCTGTTCCGCGGCGTGCTGCTGCCGGTGCTGGGGGAGCGCTGGGGACGGGGCTGGGGTGTGGTGGTGAGTGCCCTCACCTTCGGCCTGGCCCACCTGAGCCTGGGCGAACTCACGCCGCTGGTGGTGCTCGGCCTGGCGCTGGGCTGGCTGCGGCTGCGCAGCGGCCGGCTGGCACCCTGCGTGCTGATGCACGGCTTCTGGAACGGCCTCACCTTCCTGAACCTTCTCCTGCTGGCCTGAGGGACAGTTCGCGTGTCGGCACCTGCCCATGGGCCCTTGCTGGAGGCCTGTGGGAGTGGTTCAATCGCCCAGTTATCGGCTGCTGCCTTGGTCGCCTCACCCTCTCTGCAGCCGCGCTCCAGCCGGGCCTCCGGCCGTCCCCGCCGCAACAGGCAGTCGCTGGCCGTGATCCAGGGCTCGCTGTCGCCGCGGCGGATCGAGCGCCAGGCGCCCTGGCTGGCCGGGCTGCACCGCGCGGCCAACGGCACTCTGGTGGGCCTGGGCTGCTGCATGCTGGCCCTCAGTGCGCTCACGCTCTACTGGCAGAACCAGTGGGGTACCAGCTACAAGCGCCTGGAGGACGCCCAGGTGCTGGGTCACCGCCTGCAGGAATCGGCGGCGGTACTGGAGCAGCATCATCTGGGTGCCGCGCGCAAACCAGGCTGGCTGGTGCCCACCAGCAGCGAGAAACTGATCTATCTACCGGCACCCAAACCCGCCAGCAGCGTGAACCCAATGGCCTTGATGGGCAATATTCAACTGAGGCAGATCCCAACCGGGTACTGATCGCCACCCCTCCTGATGTCCGAAGCCGCCAGCGCATCCCGCAGCCGACGCACGGCCCAGCGGACAGCCCAGCGGGTGGTAGCGATCCAGCCGGTACCGACCGGACGCCTGCTGGCGGTGTATCTGATCATGGCGGCCGGACTCACGGGGCTGGCGGCGAGGCTGGCCTGGGTGCAGGTGGTGGATGGCCCGCGGCTGCAGTCGAAAGCGCGGGCGGTGCAGACCCATGCCGTCACCCCGATCGGCAAGCGGCGCACGATCGTGGATCGCAACGGCCGCCTGGTGGCCCTCGATGAGGAGCGCTTCACGCTCTGGGCCCACCCCCGCTACTTCAACGTCCCCGGCGACGATCCCCAGAAACGGCGCACGCCAGCCGAAATCGCCGAGAAACTGGCGGCGCTGCTGGCCAAGCCCAGGCAGGAGCTGCTGGGCGCGATGGGCAACCGGCGCAGCGGCGTGAAGCTGGTCACCGATCTGGATCCCGAAACCGCTGAACGGGTCCGCAATCTGGGCATCAGTGGCCTGGATCTTGAGGCCTATCCCCACCGCATCTATCCCCAGGGCAGCCTGTTCGCCAACGTGGTGGGCTTTCTCAACCTGGAGCGGGTGCCGCAGGCGGGGCTGGAGCAGAGTCGCGACCAGGATCTGCGTCGCCAGGAAACCACCTTCCGGATGCGTCGCGGTGCCGACGGCACCCCCCTGCCCGAGGGCCTGATCGCCGGCTCGCTCTATGGCGACGACCTGCGCCTGCAGCTCACCCTCGATGCCCGCCTGCAGCAGGTGGCCCAGCAGGCCCTGGCCAGGCAGGTGAAGCAGTGGAAAGCCAAGCGCGGAGCCGCGCTGGTGATGGACGTGCGCAACGGCGAGATGCTGGCGCTCGCCTCCACCCCCACCTACGACCCCAACCAGTTCTGGAAGTTCAAACCCGGCCTGTTCCGCGAATGGAGCGTTCAAGACCTCTACGAGCCTGGCTCCACCTTCAAGCCGATCAACCTGGCGGTGGCCCTGCAGGAAAAGGCCATCGACCCCGACGGCAAGGTGAACGACAGCGGCCAGCTCACGATCGGCGGCTGGCCGATCTTTAACCACGACCGCAGGGGCAACGGGGTCATCGATTTCCCCACGGTGCTGCAGGTGTCGAGCAACGTGGCCATGGTGCAGGCCATGGACCGGGTGAAACCACAGCGCTTCTGGCACTGGCTGCAGGCGATGGGCATCGGGGCTGCCCCCGACACCGACCTGCCGGGAGCCGTGGCCGGTGAGCTGAAGGACAGGACCGCGTTCATCACCCAGCCGATCGAGCCGGCGGTGGCGGCCTTCGGCCAGGGCTTCTCGCTCACCCCGCTGAAGCTGGTGCAGCTGCACGCGATGCTCGCCAATGGCGGGCGCATGGTGAGCCCCCACATCACCCGCGGGCTGCGTTCCGGTGAAGCCCTGGCCAGCGCCCCCGCCGGAGGCGGCATCCAGCTGCTCGACCCCGGCGTCACCCAGACGGTGATGCGCTGGATGGAATCGGTGGTGGAGAAGGGCAGCGGCAAGGGCGCCCGCATCCCCGGCTACCGCATCGGCGGCAAGACCGGCACCGCCCAGAAGGCGGAACGCGGCGTGTACATCCCCGGGGCGCGGATCACCAGCTTCGTGGCCCACGTGCCGATCGAGAACCCGCGCTACGTGGTGCTCGTGGTGGTGGATGAGCCCCAGGGCGGCAACGCCTACGGCTCCACCGTGGCCGTGCCGGTGGCGCGCCAGATTCTCGAGGCGCTGCTGGTGCTGGAGAAACTCCCCCCCACCAGAGCTCCATCAGCAACCGGACACGGGAGCACCCGCACCCAAACCGCTGACCAGGGCTAGCTTGAAGCCACACCGGCGTCGCCCGCCTGATGGCCAACCTGCTCGATCAACTTGCCGCCATGACGGTGGTGGTCGCCGACACCGGCGACATTGACGCCATCCGGCAGTTCACCCCTCGCGATGCCACCACCAACCCGTCACTGATCCTGGCGGCCGCCCAGATCCCCACCTACCAAGACCTGATCGACCGGTCGCTGCGGGAATCGCGCGAGGCGATGGGCAGCGAAGCCGGCGCCGACGCCGTGGTGAGCGAGGCGCTCGATGAGATCTGCGTGACCTTCGGCAAGGAGATCCTCAAGATCGTGCCCGGCCGGGTGTCCACCGAGGTGGATGCGCGCCTCAGCTATGACACCGCCGCCACGATCCACAAGGCACGCAAACTGATCGGGCTCTACGAGGCGGCCGGGGTGGGCCGCGAGCGGGTGCTGATCAAGATCGCCTCCACCTGGGAAGGCATCAAGGCGGCCGAGGTGCTGGAAAACGAGGGCATCCACTGCAATCTCACCCTGCTGTTCGGCTTCGGCCAGGCGGTGGCGGCAGCCGAGGCGGGCGTCACCTTGATCTCGCCGTTCGTGGGGCGCATCCTCGATTGGTACAAGAAGAGCACCGGGCGCGACAGCTACCCCGGCCCTGAAGATCCCGGCGTGGTGTCGGTCACGGCGATCTTCAATTACTTCAAGACCTACGGCTACAAAACGGAGGTGATGGGCGCCAGCTTCCGCAACATCGACGAGATCATCGAGCTGGCCGGCTGCGACCTGCTCACGATCTCGCCGGCCCTGCTGGATCAGCTGCGCAGCAGCGAGGGGGTGCTCGAGCGCAAGCTCAGGCCCTTCGATCCGGACGCCACCCAGGAGCGGATCACGCTGGACGAGGCCAGCTTCCGCAGCATGCTGACCGCCGATGCGATGGCCAACGAGAAGCTCGATGAGGGCATCCGCGGCTTCACCAAGGCGATTGAAACGCTGGAGGCCCAGCTGGCTCACCGGCTGGCGGAGCTGGAGGGCGGCGCCGCCTTCGGCCATGCCGTGCAGGAGATCTTCCTGCTCAATGACCTCGACGGCGACGGCTGCATCACGCGGGAGGAGTGGCTGGGCAGCGATGCGGTGTTCGATGCGCTCGACACCGACCGGGATGGTCGTCTGGCTCCCGAAGATGTGCGCAGCGGGCTGGGGCCTCTCTTAATCCGTCCTTGACCTCGGGGCCCAGGCCCTGCGCCACACTCGCCTTCTGGGACACCCTGCGCTGCCTCTCTCTGTGAACGCCCTCGACACCATGCGCGCCCTGGCCAGCAAGGGTGAAGTGATCGACGTGCCCACCGGTGAGCTGATCTTCCGCTCCGGCGAAACCGGCGACTGCATGTATGGCGTGCTGGAAGGCACGGTGCAGCTGAGCTGGAACGGTGACCAGGGCCACGAAGACATCCGGGCCGGCGATGTGTTCGGCGCCGGCGCCCTGGTGACACCGGAGCATCGCCGCTATGGCGATGCCAGGGCCCTCAGCCCCTGCAAGCTGCTGGTGATGAACCGGGAAAAGTTCCTGTTCGCCGTTCAGGAGGCTCCGATGTTTGCGATCGAGCTGCTGGGTTCGATCGACCAGCGCCTGCGCGCCCTCAAGGACTGCACCCGGATCTGATCTAGCCCCGCTGGAACAGCAGGCGCTTGATCACCCGCTGGGCGATGTCGCCGTAGCCCATCTCGCCGGAGAGGATCTGGGCGATGCGCTGCGGCGCCGTGGGGCGCTTCACGCCGAGCTGATAGCCCACCTTCGGCACCCGGTAGAACACCTGGGCGATGCGCTTGCCCCAGGCCATCGACTCGCCCCATTCCGCCCGCATCCGCGCCGTGTAACCGGCCAGGGCCTGGGCGTCATCGCCCAGCCAGCCAGCGATCGCGCTGGCCGCATGGCAGCCGCTGAGCAGCGAGGGCCGCAGACCCTCCGCCAGGAAGGGATCGCACAGGGAAGCCGCATCGCCAACCACCACCAGGCCATCGTTGCGGTGCAGAGGATGGTGGCCGTCCCACACCCGCAGGCGGCCGGAGCGGCGCTCCCCCGCATCGGCCGGCAGACCCAGGCTGGGCAGCAGCTGGCGCAGCACCGCATCGGCATCGGCGGGCTCGCGGCCGATGAAGGTGCCCACACCGATGCTGTAGCCGCCAGCGCGGGGAAAGGCCCAGCAGAAGCCATGGCGCACCAGGCCGAATTCAAACCGCGCCATGGAGGGCTCCAACGGATCGCAGGCCACCTCCACCGACACGGTGTCGGCGAAGCGGGGCCGAGGGGCACCCAGGCCCATGGCGCCGGCCAGCTGGGACGCGGAGCCATCGGCGATCACCACCGCCCGCGCCCGGCGGCCATCGCTGAACTGCCAGAGCCCATCGCTGCCGCGCTCCAGGCCGCTCACCGCCACGCCCTGGCAAAACTCAGCGCCGGCGGCCACGGCCTGATCAGCCAGGTAAGCATCGAGGCGCGAGCGCCGCACAATCCAGAAGGGCGCATCCCCTGGCAGTTCGGCGATCACCGGATCCTCCAGGCACCAGGTGAAGCGCACCCGCTCGATCACCTGATCCACGGCGGGCCGCAGATCGAAGGGAAACAACCGCTGCACCGAGGCCGCCATGCCGCCCCCGCAGGGCTTGCTGCGGGGGAAGCGGGCCTGATCCAGCAGCAGCACGCGGCGACCAGCATGGGCCAGGTGAAAGGCCGCGCTGGCACCGGCGGCCCCGGCGCCCACCACAGCCACATCCCAGGAGCCGCTCACCGGAATCGGCTCACACCTTGAGGATGTCGGCTTCCTTCTCCGCCAGGTGCTTCTCGATCGCAGCGATGAAGCGATCGGTGAGCTTCTGCACCTTGTCCTGCTCGTCGCGGCTCTGATCTTCCGAGAGCTCGCCGTCCTTTTCCTGCCTCTTGATGCGGTCGATGCCGTCACGGCGGATGTTGCGCAGTGCCACCTTGCCTTCTTCCGCGTACTTGGCGGCCAGCTTGCACAGGTCTTTGCGGCGGTCTTCGGTGAGCGGAGGGATGTTGATGCGGATCACCTTGCCGTCGTTGTTGCAGGTGAGGCCGAGATCACTCATGGCGATCGCCTTCTCAATCAGTCCCAGCGAACCACTGTCAAAGGGCTGGATCTGAATGGTGCTGGAGTCGGGGGTGGAGATGGTGGCCAGCGACTTGAGCGGAGTATCGGCCCCGTAGTACTCCACCGAGATCTTGTCGAGCAGGGAGGGATTGGCCCGGCCGGTGCGAATGGTGTTGAAGGTGCGCTGGGTGGCCTCCACCGACTTGCGCATGCTGGCGTCGAGATCCATGGCTGGGCTGAGGGGGGTCAGGGATGGATGCGGGTGCCGATCGACTCACCGGCCACGGCCCGGCCGATATGGCCCGGGCCGAACAGATCAAACACCACGATGGGGATGGCGTTGTCCTTGCAGAGGGCGATGGCGGTGCTGTCCATCACCTCGAGCTCGCCGCTGAGCACATCGAGGAACGACAGGCTCTCGTAGCGCACCGCATCGGCGTGTTTGTTGGGGTCTTTGTCGTACACCCCATCCACCTTGGTGGCCTTGAACACCACATCGGCGCCGATCTCGGCGGCCCGCAGGGCGGCGGTGGTGTCGGTGGTGAAGAAGGGGTTGCCGGTGCCGGCGGCAAAGATCACCACCCGGCCCTTTTCCATGTGGCGGATGGCCTTGCGGCGGATGTAGGGCTCGGCCACCTCCTGCATCGAGATGGCACTCTGCACGCGGGTGGGCACACCGGCGCGCTCCAGGCCGTCCTGGAGGGTGATGGCATTCATCACGGTGGCGAGCATGCCCACGTAATCGGCGGTGGCGCGGTCCATGCCGGCGGCGCTGCCCTTGAGGCCGCGGAAGATGTTGCCGCCCCCCACCACGATCGCCAGCTGGGTGCCATCGGCCACGCAGGCGGCCACATCACGGGCAATCGAGGTGACGATCGCCGGGTCGATGCCGTAGCCCTGCTCCCCCATCAGCGCTTCGCCGCTGAGCTTGAGCAGAACGCGCTTGTAACCCATCGCCGCTGGTGATTTGCCGGAGCGTAGCAATGGCCACGACCCAACCTCTGGCGCGGGAAGGCCCAAGGGGCCTACGACTTCTCGAGCGCCTGACCCCGCAACCGTGTCACCACGCCGTCACGTTTGAGCCGGCCAAGGGCCACGTTGATGCGCTCAGCCACGCTGTCGCTGAGCGTGGGCGAGAAGGCAAAGGCCTGCGACTGGGGATGGATGTCGCGCAGCGCCAGGGCATAGCGCTGCTGGGGCAACTGGGCCAGCAGATAGTCGAGCTGGATGGCGTCGGCCATCACCGCCTCCACCGCGCCAGTGGCCAAGAGCGCTTCGGCATCGGGCACGCGCTTCAGTTCGCGCTGCTGGATCGGCGGCAGCAGGCCAGCCCGGTTGCGGGCCTGCAGCAGGTCATCGCTCACGCTGCCCTGCCGCACCGCCACCCGCCGGCCCGCCAGGTCACTGAGATGGCGCAGCGGATCGTTGGCCGTGTCCTGGGCGCCGCGCACCACATTGATCGTCACGTAGCTCACCAGCAGCGACGCGCTCACGATCCGCACCAGGTAGGCCAGCAGCAGCAACGCATGGCCGCGCGCGGTCACCGCCAATGTGTTGGTGCCCGGCCCGGTGGCCAGCACCTGGAAGATCAGCGCGAAGCTCCGCCGCGTGCCCGCCGCCCACTCGGCCGGCTTGCTGCCGCTGCGCTCCACTTGCCACAGGGCCACACTCAGCAGCCCGATCAGCACCACATAGCCCAGCAGCAACCGGATCAGGTCGGGCGTCATCAGCGACTGGAGCAGCGCCACCCCCAGATCCAGCCGGTTGCGCCGCACCATCACCCCCAGGCCCGATTCCTGAAACGGCAGCGAAAAGCGCGTGTTGCTCAGCCGCTCCGGCGACACAGTGAGGCAGCCGATCGCCACATCCACCTCCCCCCGCCGGGTGGCCGCCAGCAGCGCCGCGGCACTTTCCCCCGGCACCAGCACGTAGGGCAGCCGCTCCTGATCGGCCACGCGCTGCCACAACTCCACCGCCAGGCCGCTCCAGCTGCCCTGCTGGAGGTAGGAGCAGGGCTGGGAGCCGTCGGCCACGCCCACCCGCAGCACCGGGCCCCCTGGACGTGGCTCAGCCTCCACAGGGCTGGTGGCCAGGATCAGCCCGATTGCCAGGGCCCGCAGCTTTGGCATCGTCCAACGCTACGCAAGACCGCCATCAGCCACCCTTGCCCAACCGCGACAGCGGCAGCAGGGTGTGGGGGCATGGCAGCCAGGCACACCGTGTTGGAGATCCGGCCGCTGGAGCGCGGCGACATCGCCGCGGTCACCGCCTGGGCCCGCCAGGAAGGATTCGCACCGGGCAGCGGTGACGTGGCCATCTACCGCCACACCGATCGCCAGGGCATCTGGGTGGGCTGGCTGGACCGCGAGCGGGTGGGCTGCATCACCGGCGTGCGTTACACCGCCGCCTACGGCTTCCTCGGCCTCTACCTGGTGCAGCCCCAGTGGCGCGGCCGGGGCTATGGCCTGCAGCTCTGGCGCCATGCCCTCGAGCACCTGGCCGATCTGCCCTGCATCGGGCTGGAGGCCGCCACCGATCGGGTGGCCGACTACGCCGGCTGGGGCTTCGCGCCCGCTTCCCCCACCACCCGCTGGCAGGTGATCAGCGATGGCCAGCAGTCGCCACCGGCGTCGGCCGAGGGCTGGCAGCTACTGGAAGGCAACGCCATCCCCGAGTGGGCCGTGCAGGCCTTCGATGCCCAGCGCGAACCCAGCCCCCGGCCCCATTTCCTCAGCCAGTGGCTGCACCATCCCGCCGGCACCGTGCTGGCGCTGATCGATGCCGCCGGCGCCTGCCACGGCTTCGGGCGCATCCGCCCCTGCCTGCTGCCCCGCGGCGAGGGCTGGCGCATCGGCCCGCTGATGGCCGAAACGCCCGAGGCCGCCTCCCTCTTGCTGCAGGGCCTGCTCCGCCGCCACCCAGGCGTGGTGCTGATCGATGCCCCCGGTGCCAACGCCGCCGCGGCGCCGCTGCTGCAGCGGCTGGGGTTCAGCCCGGTGGGTACCACCCTGCGCATGTACCGCGGCGAGGCGCCGGCGGTGTCGCTGCGCGACGTGTATGGCCTGGCCTGCCTGGAGCTGGGTTAGGCGGGCCATTGCGGATCAAGCGGTAGCGAAGCGGCGATTCACCTCGTTCCAGTTCACCAGCTCCCACCAGGCGGCGATGTAGTCGGGCCGGCGGTTCTGATAGTTCAGGTAGTAGGCGTGCTCCCACACATCCAGGCCCAGCAGCGGTGTGCCCCGCTCGATGCCACGCAGGTTCATCAGTGGGTTGTCCTGGTTTGCGGTGCTGGTGATCGCCAGTGAGCCGTTGGGCTTCGCGATCAGCCAGGCCCAGCCCGAGCCGAAGCGCGCCGCCGCGGCCTGGTTGAACTGAGCCTGCATCGCCTCCAGCGAGCCGAAGCTGGTCTCGATCGCCGCCAGCAGCTCCGGCGAGGGCGCGCCGCCCTGGCCCACCGGTGCCATCACCGCCCAGAACTGGCTGTGGTTCCAGTGGCCGCCACCGTTGTTACGAAGAGCGTTGCGCACCGCCACCGGGAAGCTGGCGATCTGGCCCTGGAGCGCATCGAGGCTCAACTCCGCCAGCTTCGGATTGGCCTCGATCTGGGCGTTGAGATTGGCCACGTAGGCGCCGTGGTGGCGGTCGTGGTGGATCGTCATCGTGGTGGCATCGATCACCGGCTCCAGCGCCTCCGGCGCGTAGGGCAGCGGCGGCAGTTCAAAGGCCGCCCAGGCCGGCAGGGCGCCGCCCACCAGCAGCAGCACGGCCAGAAGGCCTGGCATCAGTGCGGCCAGCAGCGCTCGGGCGCGTGGCTGAATCAGCATGGGATCGGGGCCCGAGAACGGCCCCCAGCCTGGCGGATCTCCCGCCCGGAACCAGACCCGGCGCTGCCGGTGGCGGCTTGCCTGGCTAATCGTGCACTGCGGGCCCGCCGATGCCGTGGGGCCCTTTCCATCGCAGCGCGAGGGCACCCTGTTCGATTCCGCCTTCGATTCCGCCCTGCCGCCGCTCGCCGGCCGCGACGCCGAGATTTCCGCCCTGCTGGAGGAGCGCCCGGCCGTGCCCCGGCCGGCTGGCAGCCCGCCTCTGGAGCGGATCCGCTCGGCCTTCGCCTGTGCTTTGCACATGCACCAGCCCACCATCCCCGCAGGGCCGGATGGGCAGCTGATCTCCCATCTGCAGTGGATGCTCGAGCACCCTGGCGAGGGCGACAACCACAACGCCGAGCCCTTCGCCCACTGCTACCGGCGCATGGCGGAGATCCTGCCGGAGCTGATCAGCCAGGGCTGCGAGCCGCGGATCATGCTCGATTACTCCGGCAACCTGCTCTGGGGCTTCGAGCAGATGGGCCGCGCCGACATCCTCGACGCCCTGCGGGCCCTGGCCTGTGATCCGGCCCTGATCCCCCACGTGGAGTGGCTGGGCACGTTCTGGAGCCACGCCGTGGCGCCCTCCACGCCGATCGCCGATCTCACGCTGCAGATCCAGGCCTGGCAGCACCACTTCGCCGCCCTGTTCGGCGACGCGGCCCTGCAGCGGGTGCGGGGCTTCTCGCCCCCGGAAATGGCTCTGCCCAACCATCCCGACAGCCTCTTCGCCTTCGTGAAGGCCCTGCGGGAGTGCGGCTACCAGTGGCTGCTGGTGCAGGAGCACAGCGTGGAAACCCTGGAGGGCGGTCCGCTCAGCCGCGAGCGCACCCTGCTGCCCAACCGGCTGGTGGCCCGCAGCTGCAGCGGCGAGGAGGTCACGATCACCGCCCTGATCAAGACCCAGGGCTCCGACACCAAGCTGGTGGGCCAGATGCAGCCCTGCGACGAGGCCCTCGGCCTGCAGCCGCTGGAGCTGGCCGGGCGCCGGATTCCGCCGCTGGTGAGCCAGATCGCCGACGGCGAAAACGGCGGCGTGATGATGAACGAGTTTCCGGCCGCCTTCCGCCAGGCCCACCAGCGCCTGGCCG
>VFQS010000577.1_pt1 | contig 39425 bp, 37 predicted proteins | sample 3512361 | NCBI WGS metagenome assembly VFQS01 (sample SAMN10412375, study PRJNA504923) | tailings metagenome | isolation source: Relicate 1 Philex TSF3 active mining | place: Philippines
GCTTCAGGGTGCCGGCGATCTTCTTGATGGCCTTGGTCTGGGCGGCACCGCCCACACGGCTCACCGAGATGCCCACGTTGATGGCAGGGCGCAGACCGGAGTTGAACAGGTCGGAGCTGAGGAACACCTGACCATCGGTGATCGAGATCACATTGGTCGGGATATAGGCGGACACGTCACCAGCCTGGGTTTCGATGATCGGCAGGGCGGTCATCGAGCCCTTGCCCATGGCGTCGCTCAGCTTGGCGGCACGCTCGAGCAGACGGCTGTGGCAATAGAACACGTCGCCGGGGTAGGCCTCACGACCGGGGGGACGACGCAGCAGCAGCGACATCTGGCGGTAAGCCTGGGCCTGCTTGGTGAGGTCGTCGTAGATCACCAGGGTGGCCTTGCCCTTGTACATGAACGACTCGGCGAGGGCCGCGCCGGTGTAAGGGGCCAGGTATTGCAGAGCAGCAGGGTCGGAGGCGTTGGCAGCCACCACAATGGTGTAATCGAGGGCGCCCTTCTCACGCAGTACTTCCACCACGTTGGCCACCGAGGCGGCTTTCTGACCCACGGCCACGTAGACGCAGACGACGTCTTCGCCCTTCTGGTTGATGATCGTGTCGATCGCGATGGCGGTCTTGCCGGTCTGGCGGTCGCCGATGATCAGCTCGCGCTGGCCGCGGCCGATCGGGATCATCGCGTCGATGGCGGTGATGCCGGTCTGCATGGGTTCATGCACCGACTTGCGCTGGATGATGCCGGGAGCCATCGACTCGATCAGACGAGTCTCGGTGGTGGCAATGTCGCCCTTGCCGTCGATCGGCTGACCCAGGGCGTTCACCACGCGGCCCAGCATGGCGTCGCCGACGGGCACGGAGGCGATCTTGCCGGTGGCCTTCACGGTGCTGCCTTCCTGCACCCCGAGGCCCTCACCCATGAGCACCACGCCGACGTTGTCGTCTTCGAGGTTCAGAGCGATGCCCTCGGTGCCGTCTTCGAACTGCACGAGTTCACCGGCCATCACCTGCTGGAGGCCGTAGACACGGGCAATGCCGTCTCCAACCTGCAGAACGGTACCGACGTTGCTGACGGAAACCGACTTGTCGTAGTCCTCAATCTGCTGCTTGAGGATCGCGCTGATCTCGTCGGGGCGGATGGAAACCATGATGGGAAGTCCCTGCTGGGGGAGCTGAGGGGAAGGGAGGCTGGACGCGGAGGGGTGAGAGAGGACGGGCTAGCTCGCCTTGGCCAGCGACAGCCCAAGGCGACGGACCTGACCGGAGAGGCTGGCATCGATCACCTGGGAGCCCATCGAAACGATGAAGCCACCGATCAACGCGGGATCGACCTGCAGGTCGAATTCGACAGCCGTGGTGCCAGCGATGGCCTTAACCTTGCTGTTGAGCTGGGCCTGCTGCTCTTCGGAGAGGGGCTGGGCGGACACCACCTTGGCAAGGGTGATGTGGCGCAACGCGCGGTAAAGCTCGAGATAGCGGCTCAGCACGGCATCGAGCACCGCGATGCGCTGACGATCGGCCAGGAGCTTGAGCAGGTTCTGCAGGGAAGGAGTGAGCTCGTCTTTGAACAGAGCCACAACAGCAGCCTTCTTGGCCTCAGGCTCAAGCACAGGCGAAGCCATGGCGCTGCGCAATTCAACGCTTGCGTTCCAGAGACCGAGCACGGCTTTGGCCTGTTCCGCCACGGTGTCGGATTCGTCGCGGGCCTCGGTGACCTGCAGCAGGGCCTCGGCGTAGGGCGTGGCGATGGAGTTGAGCAGAGGCATCAGGCGTTCCCCAGCGTGTTGATGGACTGGTCGATGAGCCGGGCCTGGGCTGATTCATCGAGCTTGCCGGGCAGCACCGCCAGAGCCTTCTCGATGGCCTGACGGGCGGCCTCGCGACGCAGCAGATCGCTCACCCGAGCCGCCTCGGCATTGAGATCAGCCACGGCATCCTGCTTGAGACGAGCCATGTCCTCAATGGTGCGGCGCTCGCTGTCGGCTCGCACAGCGTCAGCACGGGCCTTGCCATCGACGCGGATCTGCTCGGCCTTCTGCTGGGCAGCGGCCAGATCCTGCTGGGCCTGGGTCAGGGCGGCGTTGGCAGTGGTCAGGCGCTCCTCAGCGTCATTGAGATCGGCGAGAATCGCCTGGCGGCGACGCTCCAGCATGCCGCCGAGGAATCCGCGCAGAAACCAAACCAGTACCCCGATCACGATGACCAGGTTGATGAGATTGGTATCGAGCGGATTGAGATTGAGGCCGAAACCGCCGTGGTGGGCGAAAACGAACGAGAGAGAAGTCATCATCGGGCGGCCAGCAGACGATCGACAATCAGGGCGCCAAGACGGTCGGACTCAGCTCCAAGGGCGGCCAGAGCCTGGTCGCGCTGGGCTTCGATCTCGCGTCGTGCCTGCTCGCGGGTGGCGTTGGCATCGGCCTGGGCGGCAGCCAATGCTTCGCGGTAAAGCTTGTCCACCTCCTGTTCGGCCTCCACGATCAACTGCTGGGCCTGCTGACGGGCCTCTTTCAGCTGTTCGGTGAGGTCGGCTTCCAACCGCTGGGCCTGGGCAAGCTTCTGCTTGGCATCGGCACGGCTGGTGGCAATGAAACCCTCGCGCTCTTCCACGGCCCGTCCCACGGGGCGGAAAAACAGGGCGTTAAGAATCAGGGTGAGGAGAACCACCTGAACTGCCATCAGCGGCAGGGTGGCATCGAGGTCGAACAGACCTCCCTCCTGTGCACCTGCTTCGGCAAGCAGAAGCCAGCTGGTCATGGAAGGGGAGCGCCGGAGAGTGGAAAGGGCATCGAATCAGTTCAGAAGGGGAGATCGCCGAGGGCGACCTCCCCAGCTCACTGATCAGCCGGCGAAGGGGTTGGCGAACAGCAGCACCAGAGCCACCACCAGGCCGTAGATGGTGAGAGCTTCCATGAAGGCGAGGGACAGCAGCAGGGTGCCGCGGATCTTGCCTTCGGCCTCGGGCTGGCGGGCGATGCCTTCCACAGCCTGACCGGCTGCGGTGCCCTGACCGATACCAGGACCAATGGCAGCGAGGCCCACGGCCAGAGCGGCGGCCAGTACGGAAGCGGCGGAGGTCAGATCACTCATGGGAGTACTCGAAGTGGGTGGGGGGTTAGCGCAGGAAGAGCGCGGAATGGGCTAGGCGCGTCCGGGACACTCCCTCAGGGAGTGGGCCCGGTTCCACCCGGACCTGCGCGCGTCGAGTTTGCCAGACGGTGTGAACCATCTGGCAAAGAAGTCAGTGGTGCTCCTCGTGCACCGCCTCGCCGATGTAGTTGGCGGCGAGGGTGGCGAAGATCAGAGCCTGGATGGCGCTGGTGAACAGACCCAGGAACATGGCCGGAAGGGGCACGATCACGGGCACCAGGAAAGCCAGAACGCCCACCACAAGTTCGTCAGCCAGGATGTTGCCGAACAGACGAAAGGAGAGGGAGAGTGGCTTGGTGAAATCTTCGATGATCTTGAACGGGAGCATGATCGGGGTTGGCTCCACGTAGTACTCGAAGTAGCGCAGACCTTTGCGGCTCAGACCGGCGTAGAAGTAGGAGAGCGACACCAGCAGGGCCATGGCCACGGTGGTGTTGATGTCGGCGGTGGGAGCACCGAGCTCACCGTTGGGCAACTCGATCAGCTTCCAGGGGATCAGCGCACCACCCCAGTTGCACACGAAGATGAACAGGAACAGGGTGCCGATGAAGGGCAGCCAGTCGCGGTAGGCCTTCTCGCCAATCTGCTCACGGGCGAGGTCACGGATGTACACCCACAGGAACTCCAGCAGGTTCTGAACGCCACTGGGATCGCGCTCCATCTTGCGGGTGCCGACCACCACAAGGGCCAGCAGGGCACTGATCACCACCCAAGAGCTCAGGAACACCTGGCCGTGGAGGTGAAGATTGCCGAGTTGCCAGTAAAACTGCTGACCAACCTCCAGTTCAGCGAACGGCAAGTGCAGAGGCAGTGGAACCATGGGGAGGGGGTGGTTCAGGGGGCAAAGACCGCCTGCAGGAGCAGGGCGGGTTTGTAGAGCACAAAACCGGCCAGGGCCGGAAGCAGCTGGATGGCCGGAATCCGGGAGGAGGCCACCACGAGCAGCACGGGCACGAGCAGCTGAAAGCGGCCGACCGAGCGGGAACCCGGACCGAGACGGGCGACGCTGCGGGCCAGCAGCCGCAGATACAGAAGACCGCAGCAGGAGCCCAGCAACAGGCTGCGTGCTGCCAAACCTCCGAACGCCATCCAGGTGAGCGCGACAGCCAGGGCAGAAACCGCGGCAGTGGCCAGAATCAGGCGGCGCTGAAGGCGGGCGTACTCAGCCATGGGATCGGCCGAGGCGCCAGGAGCAACTTCATCGACGAGCGCTTCGGATGGGGCTACATCGGATGTGGCGGCAAGGGTTGCCTGCACGGACGTAGCCGTCGGAAAGCGGGCGGAATCTATCACGCAGCCCTGAGGATCCAGGCCAGTACTGGGATCCCGGCGGGCTCAAGCCAGCACAGGCAACAGCACCCGCTGCTCGATCAGCCGCCGGGCCCGCAGGCAGCGCTCCTCGGGGTCCATCGCCAGCGGCAGAGCCGCCAGGGGCTGCCCCGGATGGGCATCGACCGCTTCGGCCAAGGGCAGATCGCCCTCCTCCAGAGCCAGAGGCATCAGATCCGGGCCCAGCAGGCTGGCTGCTGGCCAGCCCCACAGGCAGCGGTTGCGCTCGAAGCCGGCGGCCAGCAGCTGGGCGTCGTCGTCCCAGCGAGGGCGCCTGAGCTCCCCGGAGGTGAGGAAAAACTCGAAGTGACTGATCTCGGGATCCAGCGCTTCCACCAGCAGCCACTGCTCCAGCTGCGGCAAGGTCCGGGCCCGCTCCAGCAGCTCCCCGCCCAGCAGGCGGGCCGGATCCCACACCTCGGGATTGGAGAAGCCGGCGAACTGCAGATCCGCCGCCGCCACGAACGCCATCAGGCGCGTGATGTCGTAGCTGGTTTCCTGCGGATGCAGGTACATGTCGGCGAAGTTGGCGTCGGCCGCGGTGTCGAGAGCCCAGCGCTGCTGGTGGTGGCGGCGCAGCCGGTTGGCCTCGGGGAGTTCGCTGAACAGCTGGCGGCCCAGCCGCAGGCCCTCGGCGCCCGTGCCCACGCCCATCAGGCGGAGAGCCCTCTGGATGCGGTGAACTTCCCAGCGGCCTGCATCGGCATAGAGGAAGAGATGAAGCAGCCCACCAGCCGCGAGGCGATCGGCCAGGGCCCTGAGGCCCGCCTGCGGCTCGCGCAGGTGGTGCAGCACCCCCACCGAATTGATGTAGTCGAACGGGCCCTCGCCCTCCAGATCCAGCAGGCTGCGCTGCTGGATGCGCAGCTCGCGCACCTGGGCGTCCGCTCCGGAGCGGCGGGTGCGCTCCCGAGCCACGTCCAGGGTGCCGCCGCTGATGTCCACCGCCAGCACCGACGCACCGGGGTTGAGATGGCAGAGGTAATCGGTGCTCACACCAGTGCCGCAGCCGGCATCGAGGATGCGCCAGGGCCTGGGCTCAGCCGCAGGAGCAGGGGGCAGGGCGCCAAGGGCCATGGCCCAGGCACTGTTCACGCACCAACGCCAGTTGTACCCAGGTGGCGGGCCATCCTGGAGCGGATCACCCGGGTAGGGAAAGCGGTCGTAGAAGGCGCTCACCACCGGGGTGGCGGCATCGCGGGGTTGGGCCTCCTCGGGCATGGCTGGCGATCGGAATGGGGGGAGCTTTTCATGGCTGCCGCAGAGCACCGCCGAGGGCTGCAAACATTTGTTCATGGGGCCCGGGAGGCCCCAGGGGCGAGCCGTAACGTGCCCAGGCCCGGCTCGCTCTCCGTCAAATGACCGTGACCGCCAGCAGCGGCAGCACGAGGGTCTCGCCCCAGCGCTACGACACCCTGCCGCTCTCCAGCGTCCGTCAGGCAGAGCAACAGGACCGGTTCCCCGATGGAGGGGAACTCGACAACCTGATCACCTTTTTCCAGAGTGGCCAGCTCCGGGTTGAAGCAGCCCGGCGCATCTCGGCCAACGCCGACTTCATTGTGGCCAAGGCGGCCAACCGGATCTTCTCCGGCGGCACCCCGCTGTCCTATCTGGATGCGCCTCTGAGCACGGCCACCTCGACGGACGGCACGCCCCTGGCCGCCGACCAGGTGGCGTTTCAGCAATCGGTGCGCACCTTCGCCGGCGGCACCGCCAGGACCGGCAACATCCTCACCCGGTTGCTGGAAGGTGCCGGCGGCGACGCTGATGTGCGGGTTGTGCTGCCCACCGGTTTCAGTCCGATCGCGGTGGGTCGCTACGGCACCGACCGGATGAAGAAGTCGCTGCGCGATCTGGCCTGGTTCCTGCGCTACGTGGGCTACGCGCTGGTAGCCGGCGATCCCAGCATCCTCACGGTGAACACCCGCGGCCTGCGGGACGTGCTGGAGAAAGCCTGTTCCCTGGCCGCCACCAACGTGGCGCTGCAGGAAATGCGCGCCGCCGCCGCTGGCCTGCTCAAGGACCAGCCGCAAGCCCGCAAGCTGGTGATCGAGTACTTCAACGTGCTGATCGCCGAGCTCGAGGTGCCCACGCCCTCGGCTCGCCAGCGCCTCGGCAGCCCGGTGAACCAGGGTCTGCAGCTGCCGGCCACCTATGCCCTGGCGGCCCAGGGCAAGGCGCAGCGTTCCACCATGAAGCCGGGCATGACCGGCGCCCAGAAAGCCGAGGTGATCCGCGCCGCCTACCGCCAGGTGTTCGAGCGCGACATCGTGAAGGGCTACAGCCTGGTGGTGTGCCCGGTGGAGGCCACCCAGGTGCGCCAGGGACAGATCTCGATGCGCGAGTTCATCCGCGCCCTCGGCCACAGCAAGGAATACCGCCGTCAGTTCTACGGGCGCTTCTCCAACAGCCGCGTGGTGGAGCTGGCCTTCCGCCACTTCCTCGGCCGGGGCATCAGCTCCCGCGAGGAGTTCACCTTTTACTTCGACATCGTGAGCGCCCAGGGCCTCAAGGGCCTGGTGGATTGCCTGGTGAACTCGATGGAGTACGCGCAGGTGTTCGGCGAGGAAACGGTTCCGTTCCTGCGCGATCTCGGCGAAGAGGCACAGGAAAGCGCCGGCTGGGGCAGCAACCGCAAGCTGTTCCGCTTCAGCGCACCCTTCGAAGGCGCACCGCAATACGTCACCCTCTACGCCTCCTATCGCCAGCCCTTCGCCGACCAGCACCCCTATGGCGGCGGCAATGATCCACTGGCCCTCACCTACGGCGCCATCTTCCCGTCGGGCACGGCCACTGTGGCCACCCGGCCAGCGCCATTCAGCTACGACAGCCGCCGCATCCTGGTGGGCAACGGCATGGCCCAGCCCGGCCAGATGAATACGGCCCAGTTCCGCAAGGCCATGCCTCGCCGCGTGGGACCGAAGGTGATGCGCCTGCAGCAGATCGCCACCGGCGGCAACTCGGTGCCTCGCCGCGGCGGCCAGCCCAGCATCCGCAACACCGAGGCCAGCACCCAGGCCGTGATCAACGCTGTGTACGTGCAGGTGCTGGGCAATGCCGGCTATGCCGGCGAGCGCAACAAGGTGGAGGAGATCAAGCTCGAGAACGGCGACATCACCCTGCGCGAATTCGTGCGTCAGGTGGCGCGCTCCGATGCCTTCCGCCGCCGCTACTGGAGTGGCCTCTACATCACCAAGGCCATCGAGGTGATGCATCGCCGCCTCCTGGGCCGCCCCACCTTCGGGCGCTGGGAGATCGACGCCTACTTCGACACCGCCGCCCGCAAGGGCTTCTACGGCGTGGTCGACGCCCTGGTGAACAGCCGCGAATACAGCGACAGCTTCGGTGAAGACACGGTGCCCTACGAGCGCTACATCACCCCGGCCGACCGCAACGCCCGCAAGGTGCCCGGCCTCAACCGCCCGGTGGACACCCAGGCGATCGCCGACATCACGCCGCGCAAGCGTCCGGATGTGGCCGCCAATCAGGAGCTGATCACCCCCGGCAGCCTGGTGCAGCGCAACCTGCCCAACCGCCGTCAGGTGATCGTGGGCAGCTGGAGCGCCAAGATCGCCGGCGGTGCAGCGATGGCCCCCGCCAAGCCCGCCTTGCCCCAGGGCCCCGGCAGCATCCGCCAGGCTCCCGCTCCAACCCGCAGCTTCAGCCGCACCCCCGGTGGCGCCACCGCCTGGACCGCCGGCGCGGTGACCGCAGGCTTCAAGGTCCCTGCGGCGGCACCCAGCCTCGGCACGGCCGGCAGCTGGAGTGCCGCGGTGAGCAACGGTCTGATCACGGCCCAGGCCAGGCTGCCCGGCGCGGCCATGGATCAGGCAATGAAGCCCGGCCAGCCCCAGGGCTTTGCCCGCCGCCAGAGCCTTGGCCGTCCGATCACGCTCGGCCGCACCGCCAGCGAGGAGCAGATCCGCGAGGCCATCGAGGCCAGCTACCGCCAGCTGCTCAATCGGGTGCCCCTGGCCTCGGAGCGGCTCGGCGATGCCGAATCCCAGTTCCGCAATGGCCAGCTCAGCGTGGCCGAGTTCGTGGGTCAACTGGCCGGCTGCGACCAGTTCCAGCAACGACTGAACCGGATGGCCCCACTGCGGGCTGCCTCCGCGGCCTACCTCGCCCTGCTGGGCCGGGCGGCCCAGCCCGCCGAGGTGAGCGCTTTCCTGGCCACCCGCGGCAGCAGGGGGCAACGGGCCGCGCTCGAACAGCTGCTCAACAGCGACGAGTATGCCCAGGCGTTCGGCCAGGACACCGTTCCCTACCTACGGGGCATGGCCACCGCCGATGGCATCCCCCTGGGCACTGTGAACCGCACCGCCAACCTCTACGCGGGCAACGCGGGGCTCACCCCCGCACCGAAAGCAGCGATCTGATCCGGGCCTGGCGAGCAGACCAAGATCCAGCAGGATCAAGTCCTGCGCCCTCCGGCTTCATCGCCGGAGGGCATTTTTCATGGATCTTGACGATCAAGTCACTGGAATTGGAGGCGCCCACTAAGCACCTTCAAGCTGATTGGCGACAGAGTCGTGAACAAACGATGCGCACTGTCACTATCAGCAACGCGCCGCAGATCGCTTGCGGCCCAAGGGGTTTCGCCGCACAGAGCGCCATGAAGAACTGTTACCGGCGCCGGGGACCCCGGAAGGCCGTAGCGCAGAATGACTCGGCGATCGACAGCCGTCGGTCCGTCCCTTACCCACCGGATACCGGTCACCGTCAAGGCGGCCGCTTGTTTCGAGGCAGAACTGCATGAGCATCGTCTCCAACTCGATCATCAACGCGGACGCCGAAGCCCGCTACCTCAGCCCTGGCGAACTCGACCAGATCAAGGCTTTCGTGAGCGGCGGTCAGCGTCGTCTTCGCGTCGCCCAGGTCCTGGCCGAGAGCCGCGAGCGCATCGTCAAGACCGCTGGCGGTGCTCTGTTCCAGAAGCGCCCTGACGTGATCTCCCCCGGCGGCAACGCCTACGGCGAGGAGATGACCGCGTCCTGCCTGCGCGACATGGACTACTACCTGCGCCTGGTGACCTACGGCATCGTCGCTGGTGATGTGACCCCGATCGAAGAGATCGGCATCATCGGCGCCAAGGAGATGTATCGCTCCCTGGGCACCCCCCTCGAAGCCATGGCTGAAGCCGTGCGCGAGATGAAGAACGCCGCCATGAGCCTGCTCACCGGCGGTGACGCCGAAGAGGCTGGCTTCTACTTCGACTACGTCGTCGGCGCCCTCTCCTGAGGATCTTTCTTCTCTAACCACCGCCTCTTCCATCAGGTTCCATGCAAGACGCCATCACCAACGTCATCAACCAGGCCGACGTTCAGGGCCTTTACCTGGACACCTCCTCCATGGGGCGCCTGGAGCAGTACTTCGCCAGCGGTGAGCTGCGCGTTCGTGCCGCTGCCACCATCAGCGCTAACGCTTCCGCGATCATCAAGGAAGCCGTGGCCAAGTCGCTGCTGTATTCGGACATCACCCGTCCCGGCGGCAACATGTACACCTGCCGTCGCTATGCAGCCTGCATCCGCGACCTCGACTACTACCTGCGCTACGCCACCTACGCCATGCTGGCTGGCGACACCTCGATCCTCGACGAGCGTGTGCTGAACGGCCTCAAGGAGACCTACAACTCCCTGGGCGTGCCCATCGGCGCCACCGTGCAGTCGATTCAGGCCATGAAGGAAGTCACCGCTTCCCTGGTGGGTCCCGATGCCGGCCGGGAAATGGGCGTGTACCTCGACTACATCAGCTCCGGCCTCGGTAACTGATCCGATACTCGGCACACCCCCCGGATCCCTCCCATGCGCCTGTTCAAGATCACAGCCTGCATTCCCTGTCCTGAGAAAGTCCGGACTCAGCGGGAGCTCCAGAACACCTACTTCACCAAGTGGGTTCCCTACGACAGCTGGTTCGCTGAGCAGCAGCGAATCATGAAACAGGGCGGAAAGATCCTGAAGGTGGAGCTGGCCGCCGGCCGTCCTCAGACCAACGTGGGGATCTGAGCGAATCGTTTCATCCCGCTCAGCGGATTCAGCAAGCCCGGCAATGCCGGGCTTTTTTGATGGCATGAAGCCAAGCGGCGCGATTCAATGGATGCTCGCCCCATGATCACTGCCAACCGCATCCCCTTGCCCCGCTCCACACGCGACGCCGATGGCGCTGCACCTGCTGCCGGCAGCGCTGGATGGCTGCCCCTTCCCTGGGCCGAATGGCCCGCAGAAGCCCGGCTGCTGCTGGGGATGGTGGCCGTGTGGAGCGTGGTGGGCCTGCTGGTGCTCACCTCCGCCAGCTGGTGGGTGGCCGAGCGTGAGATGGGCGATCCGGCCTTCTACCTCAAACGCCAGCTGATCTGGATGGCCGCCAGCTGGGGACTGCTCTGGCTGGGGCTGCGCACCAGCCTGCGCCGCTGGTCGCACATCGCGCCGCTGGCCCTGCTGATCGGCTGCGTGCTGGTGGCGGCAACCCTGGTGGTGGGCAGCACCGTGAACGGCGCCAGCCGCTGGCTGGTGCTGGGGCCGCTCCAGTTGCAGCCCTCGGAGCTGGTGAAGCCGTTCGTGGTGCTCCAGGGCGCGGCCCTGTTCGCCCACTGGAAACGCAGCGGCCTGGATCAGAAGGTGCTGTGGCTCGGAAGCTTCAGCGTGTTGATCCTGCTGATCCTCAAGCAGCCCAACCTCAGCACCGCCTCGCTGCTGGGGATGCTGCTCTGGCTGATCGCCCTGGCCAGCGGCCTCTCGCTGCTGCTGCTGTTCGGCGCCGCCGCCGGCGGGATGCTGGTGGCGAGCGCCAGCATCGCGATCAACGCCTATCAGCGCGCCCGGGTGATCTCCTTCCTCGATCCCTGGCGCGATGCCCAGGGCGATGGCTATCAGCTGGTGCAGAGCCTGCTGGCGATCGGCTCAGGTGAGCTGCTGGGTGAGGGCTATGGCCTCTCCACCCAGAAGCTGCAATACCTGCCGATTCAGAGCACCGACTTCATCTTTGCGGTGTTCGCCGAGGAGTTCGGCTACGTGGGCTCGCTGGTGCTGCTGGCCTTCCTGCTGCTGTTCGGCTTCGTGGGACTGCGCATCGCCCTCGGCTGCCGCAGCAACCTGCAGCGCCTGGTGGCCATCGGCTGCACCACCCTGCTGGTGGGTCAGTCGATCCTGAACATCGCCGTGGCCAGCGGTGCCATGCCCACCACGGGCCTGCCGTTGCCGTTGATCAGCTACGGCGGCAACTCGCTGATGGCCAGCCTGCTGGTGTGCGGCCTGTTGCTGCGCTGTTCGCTGGAATCCGGCGGCCTGCATCCAGCCACGCCGCGGCGCCGCCGGAGCACCCAGGCCGGCCGATAGGCTGCAGCCATGATGAGCCTCGGCCCGCAGCTGGCCGACTGGGCCCGCAGCGCCGATGTGCTGCTGCAGCAGTCGCTGGCCACGCCCACTCCCTCCACGCTGGCGGTGGTGTTCGCCGGCGGCTTGCTCACGAGCCTTGGGCCCTGCTCGCTGTCGCTACTGCCGGTGACGCTGGCCTACCTGGCCGGATTTGAGGGTGAGCGGCAGCGGCCCTGGCAGCGCAGCCTGGCCTTTGCGGCCGGGATCGTGGGCGCGCTGGTGATCCTCGGCCTGGCCAGCGGCCTGCTGGGCCGGATCTACGGCCAGATCCCCGGGCTGGTGCCCACCGCCGTGGCGGTGCTGGCCCTGGTGATGGGCCTCAATCTGCTGGGCCTGCTGCGCATTCCACTGCCGGCTGGCCCCGATCCCGACCGCTGGCGCCAACGGGTGCCAGCCCCCCTGGCGCCCCTGGCGGCGGGCCTGGCCTTCGGGCTGGCCGCCACCCCCTGCACCACACCGGTGCTGGCCGTGCTGCTGGGCTGGATGGCCCAGCACGGCAAACCCCTGGTGGGCATGGTGCTGCTCACTGCCTTCGGTGCCGGCCAGGTGCTGCCGCTGCTGCTGGCGGGCACGATGGCCGCCAGCCTGCCGCGCCTGCTCAACCTGCGGGCCGTGGGCCAGTGGGTGCCGCCGATCAGTGGCGTGGTGCTGCTGACCACCGGCGTGCTCACCCTCGTGGCGAACGTGTCATGAGCGTGGGCCTGGCTCCCCGCCTCAACCGCCTGGCGGCCTGGATCTCCGATCTGCGGCTGGCGATCGGCCTGCTGGTGGTGATCGCGATCGCCAGCGGCATCGGCACGGCGATCCCCCAGAAGGAAACGGACGATCTCTATCACCGCCTCTACGACAGCCAGCCGTGGCTGGGTGTGCTCGACGGCGACCGGGTGCTGGCACTGCAGCTCGACCACGTGTACTCGAGCGGCTGGTTTCTCGGACTGCTGGCCTGGCTGGCCGTCTCGCTGTTGCTGTGCAGCTGGCGGCGCCAGTGGCCGGCCCTCAGGGCTGCCCTGCGCTGGGTGGACTACAGCTCAGCGCGTCAGCTCAGCAAGCTGAGCCTGGCCGAAACGATCGCCGTGGCCGATGCCGCCACCAGTCTTGGCAAACTGGAACAACACCTGAGCGGCAAGGGCTGGCAGATCCAGCGCCATGCCGATCGCCTCGCCGCCCGCAAGGGCATCACCGGCCGCATCGGACCACTGCTGGTGCACGCCGGGATGGTGGTGCTGATGCTTGGCGCCGCCTGGGGATCGCTGGGGGGCCAGCGGCTGGAGCAGTTCCTGGCCCCGGGCCGCACGCTCGAGCTGGTGGACAGCCGCGGCCACGGCGAACTCACCCTGGCCCTGGATGCCTTCTCCGTGCAGCGGGATCCGGCGGGACGGCCGGAGCAGTTCAGCTCCCGGCTGCGGATCCTGCAGCCCCCCGAGCCCGCCGCTGCAACCGACAACGCTGAAGCCCCATCAGCGGCGCGGCTGCTCAGGCAGGCCGAGATCAGCGTGAACCACCCGCTGCGGTTCCAGGGCGTGACCTTTTATCAGGCCGACTGGGGCCTGGCCGCCCTCACCGTGCAACTGGGCAAGAGCCCGCTGCTGCAGCTGCCGCTGCAGACGTTTCCTCAGCTGGGCGATCAGGTGTGGGGGCTGCTGCTGCCCACGAGCCCCGATGGCTCCAACCCGGTGCTGCTGCTGCTGAGCAGCGAGCAGGGGCCTGTGGATGTGTACGGCAGCGGTGGCGAACGCCTGGGCCAACTGGCCATCGGAGGGGAGCCGCTGGAGGTGAGGGGCCTGCCGGTGCGGGTGGCAGGCGTGCTGCCGGCCAGCGGCATCCTGCTCAAGCGCGACCCCGGCGTGCCGCTGGTGTACGCCGGTTTTGCCATCGCCCTGCTGGGCGGAGGCCTGAGCCTGGTGGCCACGCGCCAGCTGTGGGCGATCGCCGAACCCGGCAACCTGCACGTGGCCGGCCTCTGCAACCGCAACCTCACCGGCTTCGCCCAGGAGCTGCCCCGGCTCCTGGCTGAGATTCAGGCCTGACGCAGCAGGCAAGCCGGCTCAACAGGGCAAACGTGTGCCGTGACTCACCCGCACCACGGTGTGCACATTGCCGCGGGGATTGAAATCAGCCACCAGCTCCATCCACTGCGGATCAGCGGCGGCCACCAGGTCGTCGAGGATGCGGTTGGCCACCTCCTCATGGGAGATCGAGCGGTCGCGGTAGCTGTTCACGTAGAGCTTGATCGCCTTGAGTTCGATCACCCGGGGGCCGGGTTGATAGAGGAGCCGCAGGGTGGCGAAGTCGGGGTAGCCGGAGAAGGGACACTGGCAGGTGAACTCCGGCAGTTCGATCGACACCTCATAGGGCCGCCCGGGACGGGGATTGTCGAAGCAGATCAGCTGGGCATCGGCGATCGCCCGCTCGCCGTAGAGGGGAGTCCGGGTGGTGTCGCCCGCGCTGGTCGCTGGGGCACTGGTCATGGCGGAGTTTGCGGCAGGCACGGGCCCGATCCTATGGAGGCCGCTTCGGCCGGCCAGCCCGTAACAACGGCTACCGCAGCGCCTGCGCAGCTCAGGCCTAATGGGCCTGGCTCCGGTTGTCAGATCGGAGAGACCTGAGAGACTTCCCCAAGCTCCCGCTGCTTCCATGAAAAAAGTCGAGGCCATCATTCGCCCGTTCAAGCTCGAAGACGTGAAGATCGCGCTGGTGAACGCGGGCATCGTGGGCATGACCGTGAGCGAGGTGCGGGGCTTCGGTCGTCAGAAGGGCCAGGTGGAGCGCTATCGCGGCTCGGAGTTCACCGTGGAGTTCCTGCAGAAGCTCAAGCTGGAGATCGTGGTGGAAGACGACAGGGTGGACACCGTGGTGAACTCCATTCAGGACGCCGCCCGCACCGGTGAGATCGGCGACGGCAAGATCTTCGTGAGCACGATCGACTCGGTGATCCGCATCCGCACCGGCGACCGCGACGCCGGTGCGATCTGATCGTCTGAGCGGGGCCGGCGCGCCTGGCTCAGCCCAGGGTCTGGGCCACCACCTGGCGGACGGTCTCCTCGGTGACACCGGGAGCAACACAGGCGTCTTGCAACCAGAGCAGGTATTCGTGGTTACCTGCAGGTCCGGTGATCGGTGAGGCCACCAAGCCGCGCGGCACCAAGCCGAGACCGACCGCGGCGGCGATCACACCGCTGATTGCATCCTGGTGGGCAAGGGGGTCGCGCACGACGCCGCCCTTGCCCACCCGGGCTTTGCCCACCTCGAACTGGGGCTTCACCAGCAGCACCAGATCGCGCCGGCCGCCGGCCCTGGGCTCCAGGGGCTGCAACAGATTGAGCAGGGCGGGCAACACCAGTCCCAGGGAGATGAACGACACATCCGCCACCGCCAGATCGGGCCGCGGATCCTCCGGCCCGTAGAGCTCCTCAGGGCTGAGCCGGCGCAGGTTGGCGCGCTCCTTGAGCACCACCCGCGGATCGGTGCGCAGACTCCAGGCCGTCTGGCCGTAGCCCACGTCGATGCCGTACACGCGCAGCGCACCGCGCTGCAGCAGGCAGTCGGTGAAGCCACCGGTGGAGATGCCGCCATCGATGCACACCCGGCCCGCCACGGGGATCGGGAACACGGCCAGCGCGCCTTCGAGCTTCTCGCCGCCGCGGGACACGAACCGTGGCGGCAGCTCCACCGCCAGCGGCAGCTCGGTGGGCACGTCGGTGCCGGGTTTATCGAGCACCCGATCGCCGCTGCGCACCCGGCCGGCGCGGATCAGCTGCTGGGCCTGCTGCCGGCTGCTCACCAGCCCGCGGGCCACCAATTCCAGATCGAGGCGCTGCTTCGGAGGCAAGGGGATCGGGGAGTGGACGCCACAGGGCAGAGCTGCACTCTGGCGAATCAAGCGGCTGTTACCGAACGGCACAGGAAACGGAACAGATTCCGAGCAACGGCGGGGAGAGCGTCAAAGCGGCGGAGGATTCTGCGAGCTTGCTCCGGCTGGAGCGATGGCCGCCGCACCATGCCCTCCCGCAACACCCATAGCCACGCCACAGGCAGCGGCCCGGGTTCCAACCGCAGCTCGGACACCGTGCTGGAACTGCTGCGCCCAGGCAGCTTCGTGAAACTGCGCAACCAGCCCTCCGACCTGCCTCCCTTCCAGCTGATCCAGTGCCGCGGCGGCCGCTGCTGGGTGCGCCAACAGACCTGGGGCTCGCTGGTGCAGTGGGAAGTGGCCCACACCCACCTCACCGCCGTCGCCTGAAGCCAGAACGGGCGACCCATACATTGGTTGGGACGTGAGCCCGCGGCGGCCTTGATCGAGCGTTACACCCTGCCCGAGATGGGCACCATCTGGAGTGAGCAGGCCAAGTTCCAGAGCTGGCTCGATGTGGAGATCGCCGCCACGGAAGCCAACAGCGAGCTGGGCCGGGTGCCGGCCGAGGCCGTGGCCACGATCAAGCAGAAGGCCAGCTTCAGCGTGGAGCGCATCCTCGAGATCGAGGCGGAGGTGCGCCACGACGTGATCGCCTTCCTCACCAACGTGAACGAGCACGTGGGCGATGCCGGCCGCTACATCCACGTGGGCATGACCAGCTCGGATGTGCTCGACACCGGTCTGGCTCTGCAGATGAAGGCCTCGGTGGGGCTGCTGCGCAGGGAGCTCGACACACTGGCCGCCGCGCTCAGGGCTCTAGCCCGCGAGCACAAGGCCACCGTGATGATCGGCCGCAGCCACGCGATCCACGGCGAGCCGATCACCTTCGGCTTCAAGGTGGCGGGCTGGCTGGCGGAGGTGGTGCGCAACCAGGAGCGCCTGGAGCGCCTGGAAACCGTGGTGAGCGTGGGCCAGATCAGCGGCGCCATGGGCACCTATGCCAACACCGACCCGCGGGTGGAGGCAATCGCCTGCGCCAGGCTCGGCCTGGTGCCCGACACCGCCAGCACCCAGGTGATCTCCCGCGATCGCCACGCCGAATACATCCAAACGCTCGCCCTGGTGGGCGCTGCCCTGGAGCGCTTCTCCACCGAGATCCGCAACATGCAGCGCACCGATGTGCTCGAGGTGGAGGAGAACTTCGCCAAGGGCCAGAAGGGCAGCTCGGCCATGCCCCACAAGCGCAACCCGATCCGCAGCGAGCGGATCAGCGGCCTGGCGCGGGTGCTGCGCAGCTATGTGGTGGCGGCGCTGGAGAACTGCGCCCTCTGGCACGAGCGCGACATCAGCCACAGCTCGGTGGAGCGGATGATGCTGCCCGACTGCTCGGTGACCCTGCATTTCATGCTGCGGGAGATGACCGAGGTGGTGAAGGGACTGGGCGTGTACCCCGGCAACATGGCCCGCAACATGAACGTGTACGGCGGCGTGGTGTTCAGCCAGCGGGTGCTGCTGGCGTTGGTGGAGAGCGGCATCAGCCGGGAAGACGCCTACCGGATCGTGCAGCGCAACGCCCACACCGCCTGGAACACCGATGGCGGCGACTTCCGCGCCAACCTCGCAGCCGACGGCGACGTGACCAGCCGCCTCAGCGCCGAACAGCTGGCGGAGTGCTTCTCCACCGACCTGCACCAGGCCAACCTCGATGTGATCTGGAAACGCCTGGGCATCTAGTCGCTCCAGATCCGATGAGCAACCCGTTCAAACACTGCTTACAGCTCGAGGCTGCCGCCATTGATGCTGCGGCTCAAAGGCTCGATGCCCATGCGGTCGAGCAGGCGCTGACCCTGCTGATGCACTGTCATCAACAGCAGGGCAAGTTGATTGTGAGCGGCATCGGCAAAAGCGGCATCGTCGGCCGCAAAATCGCCGCCACTTTTGCCTCGATTGGCTTGACCTCAATTTTCTTGCATCCAACCGATGCTCTGCATGGCGATCTGGGAATCGTTGGCTCCGCAGACGTGGTGCTACTGCTCTCAAACAGCGGCGAAACCGACGAGCTGCTGGCGATGTTGCCCCATCTCAAACGCCGGGGCACATCGCAGATTGCTCTTGTGGGCAATCTGCTCTCAAGCCTGGCCACCGCCTGCGATGTGAAACTCGACGGCTCCGTCGAGAGCGAAGTGTGTCCACTCAATCTGGCTCCTACGGCAAGCACCGCTGTGGCGATGGCGATTGGTGACGCCCTGGCGGCGGTCTGGATGCAGCGTGCGGGGATTTCACCGGCAGAATTTGCCGTGAACCATCCGGCTGGCAGCCTCGGTCGTGAGCTGACGCTGACCGCCGCGGATCTGATGGTGCCGGCCGCCGAGCTGAGCCCATTGGCGCCGGAGGCAGCCCTGCCCGAGGTGATTGCCCACCTGACCCGTGGCAGCAGCCAGCGCGGCAGCCTGGGGGCCTGCTGGGTCCATGCCAGCGGTGCACCGGATCACCTGGCAGCGCTGATCACCGACGGCGATCTGCGCCGCACTCTGCAGAGCCACGGTCCCCACGATTGGAGCGGAATCACGGCTAGCACAATGGGCACCACCGATCCGATCACGGTGCCGCCCGAGCTGTTGGCCATCGAGGCACTCAGACTGATGGAACGCAATCCCAGGCAAGCCATCTCTGTACTGCCGGTCGTGGCAGCCGATCAGCCACAGCGCCTGCTCGGTTTGCTGCGCTTGCACGATCTGGTGCGAGCTGGTATCGGCAGCAGGAAATCCTGACCATTCCATTCACTTGATGCCATGAGCTTTCGCCTGATTGCTGGGCCCTGCGTCATTGAAACCAGGGATCAGGTGCTGCAGATCGCCGATCATGTGAGTGATCTGTGCCAGAAGCTGGGGATCGACTACGTGTTCAAAGCCAGCTTTGATAAGGCCAACCGCAGCTCAGGCCAGTCGTTCCGCGGCCCAGGACCTGAAGAAGGGCTGAAAATTCTGGCCGAAGTGCGCCGAGATCTGGGAGTTCCCGTGCTCACGGACATCCACGAGAGTCACCAGGCGGTGCCTGCAGCCCAGGCAGTCGATGTCCTGCAGATTCCAGCCTTTCTCTGCCGTCAGAGCGACCTGCTGGATGCTGCTGCCAAGGCTGTAGGCGGCACCAGCAAGGCCGTGAATGTGAAAAAAGGCCAGTTCCTGGCCCCCTGGGACCTGAAGCAGGTCGTCGCCAAGTTCGCTGCTTGCGGTCTGCAGGCCAGCAGCGGCAGACTATGGCTCACCGAGCGCGGCACCAGCTTCGGTTACAACAACCTCGTGGTCGACTACCGCAGCCTGCCGCAGTTGCAAGCCCTGGGCTGTCCGGTGATCTTTGATGCCACCCACGCTGTCCAACAGCCCGGCGGACGGGGTAACAGCTCAGGAGGCCAACGCGAATTTGTGGCACCCCTGGCGCGCGCAGCGGTGGCCGTCGGGGTGAACGGGGTCTTCATGGAGGTGCACCCTGATCCCGAGCGGGCCCTCAGTGACGGGCCGAACATGGTGCCGCTGCATCGCCTGGAGGCCCTGCTACGCCAGTTGCTGAGCATTCACCAGGCTGTGGCGACCGGCCTGGCCACGAGCACCCTGTGAGCAGCCCACTGCATCTGCGCTCACGTTGGCAGCGGCTGCTGATCACGGCGGCGCTGCGGCAGATCCGCCTGCTGGTCTGCGATGTCGACGGGGTGCTGACCGATGGCGGTCTGCACTACGACGAGCAGGGCCAGGTGCTAAAACGCTTTGATGTGCGCGACGGACTTGCGGTGCGCATGTTGCAGCGGGCGGGGATTGTCGTGGCACTGATCAGTGGCGGACGCAGCGGTGCCATCGAGCAGCGAGCCCGGGATCTGGGCATTGAGCACTGCCACGTGGGCGTTGGCGACAAACTGAAGACTCTGCAACAGCTGCAGGCCCACGTCGGCCTGGCACGTGAGCACACGGCGTTTATCGGCGATGATCTCAACGACCTGGTGGTCCGACCAGCAACCGGGTTACTGGTGGCTCCTGCCGACGCCACCAGGAGCCTGCGCCAGCAAGCTCACTGGGTGCTCCGTCAACGGGGCGGCCATGGCGCACTGCGCGCACTCGGCGAGGCCCTGCTGGCCAGCCAGGGCCAACTGCAGAGTCTGCAGCACCAGGGCTGGCGGGAGCCGAATGACTGGGTGAGGGTGAGCGATCACAACTGACTTCCCAGTTGCCGACGCACCCGGATCAACTGCTCTTCGGTATCAACCGAGCCGCAATCGCCGGCAACCTCGAAGGTGGTGATCGGGATACCTGCCTCGAGGAGACGCAGCTGCTCAAGCTTCTCGAGCTGCTCCAATGGGGAAACCGGCAGGTCAGGCCAGGATGCCAGGACGTCCGCACGGTAGCCATAGATACCCACGTGGCCCCAATATGTCGTGTAGGTGTGCCAGCGATCAGGAGGGACGTCACGAACATGCGGCAGAGCACTGCGCGAAAACATGACGGCACGACCGGTCACGGTACGCACCACCTTGACCACATTCGGGTCATGAATCCTGGCAGGAGACAGCTGGTAAACGGGTGTCAACACCGAGGGGGAGTCTCTGTCAGGCCTGGTCGCCAAAGCAATCATGGTTTCAAGGATGCCGGGGTCCAACAAGGGTTGATCAGCCTGCACATTGATCACCAATGTGTTCCCAGGCGGAGCACCTCCCGCCCTTACCAGAGCGTCAATCACCGAAGCAATTCGCTCACTACCACTGCCACACGTTGCAACGGTGGCCATTGCCTGAAATCGCCAGGACCTGACAGCCTCCAGCACCTGATGGCTATCACTGCAGACCAGCAGCGCCGCCACACCCTGCACCCCGGCGCAGCGCTCCAGCACATGGCGCAGCATCGGCTTGCCAGCGATATCAGCCAGCACCTTGCCAGGCAGACGTTGCGAGGTCAGACGGGCCGGCACAGCAACGACAACAGCTTCAATCAAGCGGCACCCCGCAGACTCTCCAAGCCAGAGTCTAAGGAGACCAAGCAAGCACGCAAACAGCAGGAGGCCATGAATCCATGACAGCTCAGGGCGTAGCAAACGAACTGTTGAATGAATATTTATTTTTTCAACAACATTCCATCAAGGCAAGCCTAATTCCAGGCTCACAATTTAGCCTGATCGCGGAGCAGGTGGGGACTGGCCGTCAAGAAGCTTACGCACAATTATCCAACCATGCAGCAAAGCAACGCGACCTCGACGGCAGAGATTTTTATTATTGCCATATCCTGGTCAGCGAAGCCAACAAAAACGAGATTCTTGGTGGCCTGAGGGTCAGATTCTCAAAAGGAAGCCAATCCGCTTGGAGCGCGGATACATCCTATCTAGAATACAGCTATCCCAGCTTTCACGAACACCTTACCGCCAACAACTGTAATTATCTTGAGATCGGACGCGTGTTCGTGAGTGTCAATGCCAGGCATGACTTCAGAATTTTGCCAACGCTGATGCGCAGCGCTGGAATTCTGGCGCGAGAAACAGGTCACCGCTACCTCTTTGGACTGATGTCATTTCGCGATCTCAATCCAGACAACAGTGGTGACCATATCTTTGCGCTAGAAATGCAAAGCCAAGCGCAACAGCAAGAGCTTCCAATTCCAAAACCACGGCATCCCTACTCCCCAGACAAGCAACTGGCCAAAGCATGGCATACATACAAAGAAAACACCCAAAATCAAGAACGAACCAGCAGCCTTGACAAGCTATGCATCTCCATCAATACATTCTTGGGTGACAACACGGAAACCAAGGACATCTTTAGGATTCCAGGCTTTATCCGCATCTACCAAAAACTCACTCAAGCAAAGCCCGTCGGCCTCTCAATCGCACGCGGCTACAATCACATAGCTGAGGTCTTGATGTTTAATAACATCGCCGGCAACAGCAAAGGAGCCCAACACGACGGCCTGAGAATCAGCTTCAATGCCAGCCCGATCGCCGCATGCTATACTGAATCAGGAACCCACTCCTAAATGACTTATACGAAAAAGTCAATCCCAGAAGCAGTGGCCATCCTTGCAGGCATTCTCAACAAAACCTGCGGGGTGAGCCAGTCTACAGTCGTTCCAAGCGCACGACTGGTCGAAGACCTTGGTGTTGATTCACTGGGTATGCTTGAGGCCGTCATTGAAGCGGAGGAAAGCTTCGATGTGAGCATTGATGCCGGCGAACTCAACCCCAACATGAGTATCAGCGACCTGATCTGCCTGTTACAACAAAAGGGGGCTGTCGACGAAGACCGTGGGTGAGCCGATCGCGATTACTGGAGCAGGCTGTGTTTCTCCCCTAGGGGAAACACTTGTAGCCACGCGCGATCAGTACATGGCCGGCGTTCATGCCGTCCGCGGCTTGACTGAAGAGGAATTTGCGGATTTACCCGTCAGGCTTGGTGCCAGATGTGCATGCCAGATTGACACGTTTTTCGCACCACATATCTCCAGGCGCCTGGACCGATGCACGCAATTAAGCCTGCTTGCTGCTGATCAAGCCTGGAACAGTCAGTCCCATGGCCAGCATGACTGCGCGCGTCGCGGCGTCGTCTTCAGCTCCGGTATCGGCGGAGTCAGCAGCCTGATTGAACAACTGCAGATTCTTGAACAGCGGGGTCCCAGCAAAGTGAGCCCCTACACCGTGGGCATGCTCATGGCCAATGCGCCTGCGGCACAACTGAGCCTGACCTACAACGCCAGTGGCTGGCTGGAAACCCCGGTGGCAGCCTGTTCAGGGGGAGCCGAGGCGATCGCTCGTGGTGTGTCTTTACTTCGCTCAGGCGAGATCGATGTGGTAATTGCTGGCGGCGCTGAAGCCATTCTCAACCGCTTTGGCATCGCCGCTTTTGCTGCCATGCAGGCGCTCAGCACCACCAATGACCACCCTGAGCAGGCCTGCAGACCATTCGACCAGGATCGCAATGGGTTTGTCATGGCTGAAGGTGCAGGTGTTGTCGTGCTCGAACGGCTGCACGATGCAGAGCAGCGCGGAGCAACCATTCAAGGCATCATCCGTGGAATCGGCTGCACCGCAGATGCCCATGACATCGTCAGGCCCCGTGCCGATGGACTGCAGGCCAGTCGTGCCATGGCGCAGGCCCTTGACGACGCTGGGATCGGGCCCGAGCAGCTGCAACTGGTGAAAGCCCACGCCACAGGAACGCTGGCCGGAGACCTGGCAGAAGCCGAGGCTCTCAACCTGATCTTTGGTGAACTGAGCAACCGGAGCAGGCCGTGGTTAATTGCTCCGAAAGCCGTGATGGGCCACCTGATCAGTGCATCGGGCCCCGTTGAGCTGCTGCTTGCCTTACACAGCCTGCAGCTACAGGTAATTCCAGCCCAAGCCAATTGCCCGAGGCCCGAAGCCCTATTGCCGCTGCGAATTCCTCAGCAACAAGAGCCACTTCTTCAGCACGACAATCAAAGGCGAGCAGCGCTGATCAACAGCATCGGCTTTGGAGGGCGCAATGTCTGCCTGGTCATTGAAGCAGCTCCACCTCCATGACCATGGATCAATAGCTCAAAGGCCAAACAGCCTGAAGATCGAGGCGGCATTGATGATGGGTCCAACAGGTTCCAGGGTGTCTCGGAGGCCATCATTGAACTTGGCCCAGCCATGGCGGTCAACCACAACGACATCGCCTTGATGCATCGCCGGGTTATTCGCAGAATTCAGCGTTGCCCTAGGATCAAACTGCAATTGCCGGACTGTTGGCTTACCGTCAGATCCAAGTCGAATCAATTGAACCGTAGTGGTGGCAGCGCGCCGCGTCAATCCTCCAGCCGTGTGGATAGCCATCGCGAGAGGACTGTTGGAGCGAATCTGCTGCAAACCAGGGCGCATCACCTCACCCACCACCTGCACCTGAATGGTGTCGGGTGCAAATGACGACGTACTCGAGGCGAGGAGCTCTTCGTTGGTCAAGGCTTCAGCTCTGCTGACGCGAATGGAATCGCCGTCGTAAACCATTGGATTCTGAGCGATTCCCCCATCGCGCAGCACGCCAAGGTAGCCAAAGTGAAGCTTGGTTGGCGGCGATCCAGGGGAACTGCCAGGACGCCAGATCGTGATCGCATCAAGATTGCCCATCGCCGTGATGCCACCCGCCCGTTGAATCGCATCCACAAGGGTGGGCCAACCAGTCGTGCTGACACTGGTTCCCTGGCCGCCAGGACCGGCGCTGCTGAGCTGGGCCACACCACCACGGCTCGACAGCGTGTAAAGACCGGGCTTCTGCACCTCGCCGGTGACTGTGATCCGTACCGGACGCGGCTCTCGCAGATCGAGGTAGACCAGAGGACGGCGCAGAATCGCCTCATAGCCGCGCGTGATCTGCTGGCGCGCCTGATCAAGGGTGAGGCCCCACACCCTCACACTGCCGAGGCGGGGAAGGTTGATGGTGCCATCGCTGAGGACTTCCACATCCGCGCTGTAACCCTCCACCTTGAACACGGCCATGTACAAGCGGTCGCCAGGTCCGAGTCGGTACGTCGGGGCCTGGCGACCCAGGGTGGCGGTCCCAACGCCCTGGGCCCACACTGAAGGGCTGAGCGCAGGGTCGAACAAGCACCCAAACACCATCGCGGCCACAGTGGCCAGGCGGGAGACGGCGGAGCGAGTTGATGCTGACCACATGGGACCTAGATTAAGCTTCCATCTACGAGCTGTTGGATTGGTCGAGGCCTGATGCCATTGGCAGCATCGCCGTGAAGTTCACCTCGCCATCGAAATTGCCCCGGAACTGGGTGGTGTCGAGCAGGTGGCGCTGGAATCGACGCCAGAGATCTGGATCGGCTGCGGTGGGCTGACGCCAGAAGTGCGCCAGCGCAGCTTGATCCACCAGGCCAGGAATGGCAAAGAAGGTGTCGCCCATCAGCTTCACCGGCACGCCGGCCGCCAGCGCTTCCAGCCCCACGCTGCTGCTCACGGTGATCAGCCCGCCGCAGCGCCTGCTGGTGAGCAGGGGCCGCAGCGGAGCGTCATGCAGATAGAGCAGCCGCCCGGAAGGGATGTTGTGACGGCGACGCAAGCGTGCCAGCAGGCGACCGTAATGGTTGTAACCGCGGTCGCGGGGATGATGCTTGAACACCAGCCGCAGCTCGCCCGGGGCATGGGCCGCGAAGGAGGCTGTGACTTCTTCGATCAGGGGTTCCATGCCCCGATAGGGGGACGATTCCTGAATCTGGCTGTCACTGGCCACCTGCAGGGCCACGAGCATGTAGCGACTGCCCTGGCGCAGGCTCCTGCGCAGCGGTGCTTCGCTGCGGGGATACAGCAGGCCCCTGAGGATCCCCAGGTACTGCGCCCACAGATCCCAGGGCGTGGGCTGCAGTTTATGGCGGTAGGGCAGGAGCGGATAGCGCTGGAAGGCGTGGGTGATGAAGGTGCCGGTCTTGGCCAGACGCAGCCACGGGGAGCGCTGTGGTGGGCCCTGATGGGCCAGGCGCGCCGGCGGGCCGGGCTCCGGCAGGGATCGGTAGAACGCTGGATCGCGGGACAGGCCCGAGCGGGCATTGACTCCCCGCCGCTCCAGGGTGATGAAGGAGGGCCGGAGGTAACCCAGCTCAAAGATCCCAGCCGACACCTGGGGATGGTGCTGCAGCTCGGCCAGAGCCAGGCGGTGCAGACTGATGTAGTCGCCATACATCAGCACATGGCGGATCCCATAGCGTTCAATCCAGCCGCGCAGCACGACCGGAAAGATGTCGGGGGGAGCTGAGAACGGAAGCCGCTGGCTGGGGCGAAAGCCGAATTCGTGCAAGGGCAGGCTCAGCTTGTAGACCGGAACCCCCTGGGCTTCCAGATAGCGGCTGAGCCGGGCAAAAAACAGCCCCAAAGGGCCCATCAGCAGAAGCACCGGCCCGGTGATCGGCAGCGGCGTGCCCATGGCGGGTGTTGAATGCATGCGCAGCGACCCTATGCGTCACCAGGATCCGGATGCCTCAGCCCGGCACCGCGCACGCCCATCTGTTTCTGCTGCCTGGATTTGATCCACATGGTTCGCGCACGCTGCTGCGGCTGCTGCAGCGCGAGCTCGCCCAGGTGAATCCACGCCTGCGGCTGCAGCGCCTCGGCCGCAGCGAGTCCGTGTCGCACTGGCAGATCGCAACCAGCTCGGGACAACCGCTGCGCCGCCTCAGCCTGCTCGGCTGGAACGACCTGGTGCGCCGCCGCTGGAGCCGCTCCCCCTGGCGACTCCTGGCCCAGGGCCTGCAGCTGTATGGGGCCTATCTGTGCCAACCCAGCACCTGGCAAGCCCTGCTCGACCTGCCCAGACCCGCTGTCACGCTGCTCTGGCCGCTGCTGTTCTGGCTGGTGATCGGCCTGCCGGCCGCCCTGAGCCTGGCCCTGGTGGCCTGGCAGCCCTGGCCGCTGGCGTCCCGGGCGCTGCTGGGCGCGGCGTTGCTGCTCGGTTGGGTGTGGCTGGGCCTGCGCCAGGCTGAGATCCGGCGGGTGGGCTGGCTGTTCAGGGCACTCCACTTCAGCGCCGGCTTGCGCCACGGCGAGGATCACGATCTGCGCGAACGGCTCGACCGGTTCGCTGACCAGCTGCTGGCGCAAGTGCGGGCGAGCGGTGGCGCACCGATCACCCTGGTGGCCCACAGCACCGGTTGCTATCTGGCCATGCTCCTCGTGCAGCGGCTGCTGGAGTCTGGGATCGAGCGCGACTGGCCGGGGGCCCTCACGCTGGTGACCCTGGGTCACAACCCGGCTGTGCTGGTGCGTTTTCATCCCAGGAGCGCCACCAGCAGGGCCATCCGCTCGGTGTTGGCATCCGGTCTGCCCTGGCTCGATCTCACCTGCCGCGACGACTGGATGAGCTTTGCCGAGGTGGATCTCTGCCGCCTGCTGGGCGGCGCGCCGGCGGCAGGGCTGCAGTGCCGCCAGCTGCCCCTGGCCAGGGCTGCGGGGCTGGGGGGTGGCCGGGCCGCCGTGCTGACGCACCAGTTTGTGCTTCATTTCCAGTACTTCCGCCATGGGCTGGGCAGCGGCTTCAGCGTGCTGGAGTGGTTACTGCCCGAACGCCATGATTGACCTGCCTCTGGCACGCATCGGCAGGGGCTTTCGCTCCTGGTTGAGCCTGATTCCTGCAAGCAGCTATCGCGCTGCGGTGGGCCGGCAGCAGTTGCCCGGAGCGCGCATGCTGCTGGTGAATCACCCCAGCCTGGTGAAGCGGGTGCTGGTGGATGAAGTCGAGCAGTTTCCCAAGCATCCCTACACCTTCTGGATGCTGGAGCCGTTGATCGGGCGGGCGGCCTTTTCGGTGAACGGCGAGGAATGGCGCCAGCAGCGCCAGGGCGTCGACAGCGCCCTGGCCCAGGCGCGCCTGCAGCGGGTGTACCCGCAGATGCGGGCGGCCATTGCCGACTGCCTGGATCGGCTGGAATCACGGGCCGATGGGTCCAGCTGGGATGCGGCGCCAGCCATGACCCAGGTGACGGCCGATGTGATCGTGCGCACGATCTTCTCGCTGGCGCTGCCGGAGGACGAGGCGCGGCGGATCGAGACCAGCTTTCAGCGCTACCAGAGCCGGGCGGCGGTGGCAGCCATGCTGGCCCTGCTGGGGGTGCCGCAATCCTGGTTGCGGCCTTTCCTGGCCAGGCACGCACGGCCCATTCGCCAGTGGATCCAGGCCCGGGTGACAGAGCGCCTGACGCAACCCAACCCGAAGTGTGACCAGGAGGGTGCAGACCTGCTCGATGCCTTGATCGCCACAGGTCAGTTCAACAGCACCGAGCTGGTGAATCAGGTGTGCATGTTGTTTCTGGCGGGGCACGAAACGTCTGCCAGTGCTCTGGCCATGACCCTTCACCTGCTGGCACGCCACCCCGAGGTGCAGACGCAGCTCCAGGCCGAGATCGATCCTCTGCTGGCGAAGCGCAGCGATGGCATCCCGGCCCTGGAACAGCTGCGGCGACTGAAACTCACCCGCGCCGTGTTTGAGGAATCCCTGCGCCTTTACCCCCCCCTGCCGTTTCTGGTGCGCGAATCCCAGAAACAAACAAGCCTGGCCGGACAGCGCTGCCCCTTCAAGGCGATGGTGAGCATCTCTCCCTGGGTGGTGCACCGTCATCAGCGCTACTGGGACAACCCTGAGCACTTCAACCCGCAGCGTTTTCTGGCGCAGCGTGGGAGTCTGCCGGCGGGCAGCTATCTACCGTTTGGAATGGGGCCGCGCATCTGCCCGGGGGCGGCCTTTGCCATGCAGGAGGCCACAATGCTGCTGGCGGCGATCGTGCACCGCTACAAGCTCAACGCCGACGCCAGTCGCCCCCCTGAAGTCGTGGGCCGTCTCACCTTGCGGGCGCGCAACGGCGTGTGGCTGAGGCTTGAGCGCCGTTAAGCCGGCCGGCGCAGGCGGGCCCAGAGACGCACCAGGGCCGTCCGCCAGGGGAGGCGCACCTGGGGCTCCCGGCGCCAGGCGAGCAGCTCATCAATGGCCTGCTCAGGGGTGATCTGCCAGCCACTCAGACGGCTCACGTAGCGGGGATAGGCGATCAGCGCGCCATACACGAGGGCATCGAGACTGAGGCGGCGACCTCGCCGCTCACAGGTATGGGCGTCGTGGGTGAGCCCCCAGCCCGCATAAAACGGCAACCCCCAGGTGTGCACCTCAACACCACGCAATAAGGCTTCAAAGCCGGCCAGGGAGGTGAGGACATGCACCGCATCCACCTGGGTGAACAGCTGCTGCATGGCGGCATCGCGGAGCACCAGGTCGGCCAGCTCCAGCGCCTGGCGCTCCGCCGCCGACGCCCGGCGCAGGCCCGCCACCACATCGGGGTGGGGCTTGTAGATCAGGAAGGCTTCAGGCTCGGCTCGGCGCACCGCCTGCAACAGCTCCAGGTTGGTGCGGAAATCCACAGCCCCGTAGCGCAGCGAGGCGTCGCCCTCCACCTGGCCAGCCACCAGCACCACCCGCTGGAGCCCGGAGGGCCGCTGCCAGGGCTGGGCGCGAAGGTTGTACTTCGTGATCGCGTGATCCACCAGCCGCTGGCGCAGGGCAGCGGCGCGGACCAGCTGGGCTGCACTGGGCTGGGCCGTGGCCAACCAGGTTTCCAGGTCGGAGGGGCGGGTGGCGTCGTAATAGAGGCCCTGCCGGTCCACCACCCAGGAGAGGGGGCGGTGGAGATCACCGCCGAGGCCCACCGAACGCAGGAAGCCGTCCTCCACCTGCAACACGGGCCCGGGCCAGTGGCGGACCAGCGCCTCGCCGCGGTAGCCCCAGCGCACCAGGGCCGCCGGCTCGGCTGCGCCCTCGGCAGCTGCGGCGAAACGGGCAAACCGCAGACGGGTACCCGGCAGAAAGCGGGCGAGCACTGGCCGCTTCCAGCGCTCAAAGCCCACAGCCACAGCGTGGGCCGGCCCACCGGCCAGGCGCTGACGCTGCAGCCCGATCTCCCGCACCAGCTCCTCCACCGCACAGGGCTGATGGCGGTGTGGATCGACATAGACGGCGTAGTCGATCAGGGCGGCATGCACCAGATCACTGAGCAGGCGGGGCGGGGCAGCAGCCCGGCGCGCTGGTGGCGGCAACGCATCGATGGTGAGCCCCCAGCCCGCATAGAACGGCATCCCGAAGCAATGCACGGGCCTGCCCCAGAGCAGAGCTTCAAAACCAAGCTGAGACGTGACCACATACACCGCCTGCGCCTGCTCAAGCAGGGCCGTGGGGTGCCCCCCGCTGGCCTCCAGCTGGATGCGCGGATGGCACAGCTGGGCAGCAGCGAAGTGGCCGCGCTTGCGGCCGAGAGCCACCTCGGGGTGGATCTTCACCAGCACCGTGGCCTGGGGATGGCGCTCCAGGGCGGCGGCCAGCATGGCCTGGAAGCTGGCGGCCGTGGCGCCACCGAGGCGAATCGAGAGGTCGCCGGCGGTCTGGTCGACCACCAGCACGTAGGGATGGGTAGGCACGGGCACCTCGGGGGCCGCGTTGTACTTGCTCACCCGCTGCTGGCGCCAGAGGGCGATGAGTGCTTGCGCACGCTGCTGCTCAGCGGAAGAGTGGTGCCGGGCGATCAGGCACTCCAGGCGGCTCGATTGGCTGGCGTCGTAATAGATCCCCTCATCGTCGAGCACCAGGCCCAGCGGAGGCTCGCTGCCCGGGGCGAGGGAGCGCAGAAACCCATCCTCCAGGCGCCAGAGGGGCAGGTTTCGGCGAGCCGCCAGCCGTTCTCCTCGCCGGGCCGAGGGCTTGCGGCCCCACACCACCAGGCGATGACAGCCTGGGGCGAAGCGGAGCTGCCAACCAGCCAGCAACCGGACCCCGGGCCAAGCAGCCCGGAGCAGATCCGGCAAGGTGGGGTGGCGCAGGCAGCCCGTATGCGGGATGCCCACCACGAAACCCTCCATGCAGCGCGCCCGCAATCTCGTTCACTTTTACTCGCAGAACTATGCGCGCTACCTGGCAGGTCGCGGACCCGACGGGGGGGCAGCCACGGCCCGAGCGCTATGGGCCCATTACAAGCTAGGGCGATACCGAACCGTGGTGCAACGGCACCTGGAACTGGCCGCGCCACCAGACCATTGGCGCAGCCACGTCGCCCTGGCTATATCGGCGGCCGCCTGCAATCAGCCTGAACGGATGGACCGTGCCATCGCGCAGATTCAGGCCAGCGATCCATCTCCTCGGCTGCGGCGCACTCTGGCCAGGGGCCTGGCGGCCTTTGCCCCCGCCGCCGCCCTGAACGTGCTAGCAGAGCAACCGCCCTCCGTGCTGCAGGCAGCGCTGCTGGAAAAGACAGGCCAGAGAGAGGAGGCGATCGCCTGCCTGGATCAGAGCAGAGCTGTCGAGGCGGAAGCGAGTGACGACCTCAATGCAATTTTACTGCAGGCCAATCTGCAGGCGACCACGGCAGAAGCGAAACTGACGGCCCTGAACCACTACCTGACACGCTTTAAGCTCGAGCCGGTGGGAGTGAACCAGGCAGGCGCGATGCCTTGCCCCCAAACCCTTTGCAGCCAGGAACCGCAGCGTCACTGCGATGGACCGCTCGTAAGCGTGATCGTGGCCACCTACAACGGCGCTGCACGCCTGCAGGCAACGCTGCACTCCCTTTTTCATCAAACATACCAGTCGGTGGAGATCATTGTGATCGACGACTGCAGCACAGATGACACCAGCGAGGTGGTGCGACATCTACAACGCCAACACGCCTGCCTCCGCTATCGCCGGCTGCCGGCGAATGTGGGCCCCTATGTGGCGAAAAGCCTGGGGATGGAGCTGGCCAGCGGCACATTCGTGACCTGTCACGACTGCGACGATTGGAGCCATCCTCGCAAGATCACTGCGCAGGTGCAGCCGCTGCTGCAGAGCCGTGCGCTGGTGGCCACCGCATCGCGCTGGGTACGACTCGATGAGAGCGGCCATTCTTACGCGCGCTCCACATATCCACTGCTGCGCCTGAATCCGTCCTCGATTCTCTTCCGCAAAGCAGATGTGATGTCCCACGCGGGGCTTTGGGACTGCAGCCGCACGGGAGCTGACAGCGAATTTTTAGCGCGCCTCAAGGCGGTATTTGGCCGACAGCGTGTGTACACCCTGGCAGCTCCACTAGCTATTGGAGCGCACCGCAGCAATTCGCTGATGACGGCAGCGAGCACCGGAATGGACACAGGTCCGATGCACTCGGATCGACTTGACTATTGGCAGGCCTGGAGTGACTGGCATATCAGCAGCCTCGCAAACCACCAAGAGTTACTGATGCCACCTGTGCATTCACCCAGGCCCTTTGTCGCACCAGAAGGTTTACGCAACAGCAATGAAGCCATCGCCACTTGCCTGGCTTGGTGGCAGGAGAACTCAAATGTCCTGGATAGCGAGCTTGGCAACTGAGCGGATCCACGCCATTTTAGCTAATGAATCCTTGAAAAATGACGTGCTGGCCAGCAGATCAAGCAGAGCATGCATGCGGCAACGGTTGATCGCCACGACCTCTGAGAGCTTGTCAGGCTGCAAGGGCTCATGCTTGTGGGCGAACAGGCGCCAACGGTGACAATTCAGCCTGTCATAGTCGATATCACTGAAGACAAAGCCATGGTGATCGCGCAGCCACAGCAAGTCTCGGGCAGCCATCACCTCCAGCCGTGGACGGACGAAGTCACGCAGCACAGGCTTAACGAAGCCCACGGTATCGTCCGCTACTCGCATCAGGGCAATGAGCTTTTTTGATTCTGCCGTATAAACATCATCCATCTCCGCAAGGAAGTGGCGCCGGTACAACATAACCAAAGCCATTGCCTCAGCACTAAGAGATGCGTTACTATCTCTAGCGCGGACTAAACGCTCGACATCGATAGCGCAGCCACCAAAATAGCGCTCACAAAAATCAACAACAATATCAGCTCCAATCAGTCGATGGCGATCAAAAGGCACGAGGGAAATTGAATCTCCCGAAAACACCTTCTCATAGGAGTGAATCACCGATCGATAGGGATGAGGCTTCAAGGATTTAATCCGTGATGATGCTCGCAACTTCTGCTGACACGATGCCAGATAAGCACTCGCAGGAGAACGCAGATAAGCGACAAACTCGACGGCACCACCAAGCCCATGGAGCCAATCCCGATACCCTCGAGCTTTCTGTCGCTGAATCTTTGAAAAGAGAGTTTCCGAAGACAGCAACAGCACATCTGGCCGCTTGCGAGCCAGCTCGGCGTGGATCGCGCGATCCAACTCATGGAAGAGTTGCTTAGACACCTTGCAGGATTTGAACTCCCCCATATGACGGGGATAGGAGCCAACGTCCATCAGACAGAAAGCCAGAATCCTGTGATTAGCCCGGGAAGATTGCAAGCCTATTGGATAGTAAATGCCCTGACTGCGGAGCAGATCAGCATTCAAAGCAAACGTGCGCTGGAGCGTTGTGGTGCCCGTCTTTGGCATGCCGAAGTGAACAAGTGTTCGCATGGTGGCGTGATTGATCACAGGACTAAGCAGCAAATGTTCGCAACGGATCTGTCATGGGATCAGGAGCTGATGCCAAAGGCCGCAAGCCGCCTGAGATGGGCCACACGCCCAAATCGTTCCTCCACGTAGGCACGGGCACGCCGCACCTGGTTAAGGTACACAGCTGGGTTAGCACAAAGACTACGTACGGTATCCTCTACAGCGGCAGGGGTGGAGTAGATAGCAGCATCGGCAAATAAAGTTTCGTAAATTGGGGGCAGGATCACCGGCACGCCGATCGCCATCGCTTCGATGATTACCCGACCAAACGACTCCACCCAGCCGGAATTGGTGAAATATACAAAAACATCAAGGTCGCGCAGGAAGGTGGCCACGTCCATCTCCCCAAAAGGGATCACCTGCCAGCTCCGTGGCAGAGGACGGCCCAACACCCGGGCCACGGCCTTGGCGCCGCCGAGCACGCGGATCTGCAGATCAGACCGGTCGGGATAAATCTGACGAATCAGAGCTGCCGATTCCGGCCACTTGGCGTAGTCGTCACGGGAATGGCGCCCGATTCGGATACGGCCGTGGGGATCAGCCAGGGCACAGACCGGATCACGTAGGGGCCAGGCTGTGAGATCGAGAATGTTTGTCCAGTCTTGGGGGGCCAGGGTGATGGCGTTCAGGTCAGCCTGGTGGTGCTCCTGCAGAGCCTGGCGCACGAGTGGTCCGATCGGATACCACACCGGCGTGGTGTGCAGCCAGGCGCGGGCGTGGTCGTTAGCGGTGGGCAGGTGATAGCGGAGAATGCCGCTGGCAGTGTAATCACTCCAGGGCGGCTGGTTCACCACCACGACCACATGGCGGGCCCGCACCTGGGGCAGATACAAATGGCGATACTGCAACACAGGGGGATAGCGGATGATCAAGAGATCGCAGCTCACCTCCTCTCCATAGGCCAGCACAGAAATACTGGGGGGAGACAGGTGGGAAAAAAGCATCTCCACCTCCGAGAGACTGGGGTTGATGTCGTATCGGTACATCGGAATCACGGCGCTGCTGATTCCCGCAGCCAGCTGGGTGCTCAGTTCTTCAATGGAGGAGCGGGTGCTGCCACCTCTCATGCGGAACTCAGAGGCAATCGCCACCTGCACATGCCGCTGAGCAGGGCGCTGAGACAACATCAAGGCCGGCACCGGCAGAGCGGCATGCTGCAGGGTCACCTGGGGACCGGGGAAGGGCGGCAGGCGCTTCTGATGCGCGTAGGCCGCCATGACCGCGTAGAGGTGGCGGCAGCCAAATACATAACCCGGGTACCCCGTGGCGGCATGGGAGCTGGCGCTGCCATCGCTGAGGCGCTGCAAGGAAAGGGGGCCGGTGGGCAGGTTGGCGATGGCATGGCGGCCGAGGTGGGCCGTGATCCGCTTGATCAGCTCGGTGTCGGCTGCGAAGCGCACGGCATCCCAGCCCTGGAAGGTGGCCAGGAAGGCCTCGCGGCGCAGCATCAGCGAGGAGGTGTTGAGCCCGAGGATCCAGCCCTGGGTGCTGAGGCGCACGCGGCGGAGGTGGGCATCCACCCGGATGCGGCGTGAGGTGCAGGCCAGTTGCTGAGGATGAGACTCAAGGAAGGCCACCTGGATCTCGATCTTGCGAGGGTGCGACCAGTCATCGGCGTCATGCAGGGTCACGTAGCTACCGCTTGCATGGGCAAGGGCATGGTTGCGCGCCACATAGGCACCGCCGTTCACGCTGAGACACAACAGGCGAATGCGGGGATCACAAGCCGCAAAGGCCTCCACCGTGGCAACGGTGCAATCACTACTGGCGTCATCAACCACCAGAATCTCAAGATTGCGCCAGGTTTGCTGCTGCAGGGAACGCAGGGTGGTGGTGATGGTGGCGCAGGCGTTGTGGGTGGCGATGATCACCGAGACGCACGGCCCCTCGATCGAACCCGCCGCAGCAGCGAGCGCGGGTACGTGCAGGCGATCAAGCAGGGAAGGGCCATCGGGCAGCAATGCAGGCGCCTCCAGGCCGAAATGAACGTAAATCGCCGCCAACCGGTCAGCCTTGTCAGCTTCGTGGCGGGCGATGAGCAGCTGGCCCCAGGCGAAATCGGCCCAGCGGGGATGGTGTGGGGCCGGGGGCGGCCCGCTGGGATGGGAGCAAAGGAGCAGAAGCAGCCGCAGCTGGTCGCGCAGGTCGCGTGGCAGAGGCCCAAGCAGGGCTTGATGGGCATGGGCAGCCACCACACCTGGGTCCTGATCCCGACGGAGGGCATGCAGAGCCAGGCGGCGATTGGCGTAAGCGCGATGCAGCCATTTAACCGAGGCTCTGGCATAGCAGTGGAGATCAGCCATGGCAGCCTCCTCAAGGCCAAGGGTCTCAAGCTTGGTGGCGATCTGGATGAGCTTGAGGGGCTCGGCGGGGATACGCCGGTACAGCACCAAGTGATAAGCCCAGGACAGAACGGGCCCAGACCAGCACCAGAGGCGAAACACGACCTGCTTCAGACAACGGCGTCCATTGATCAGGCCCGAACCACCTAAAGAGAAGCCAGAGGGCATCGCCGTAGCTCCATCAACCAGGCGAGCATCTCACTGGATCGACGAATAAAACGCTGATCAGCGAGATAGTCAACAAGACCGTAAAATAGTGATGCATCAAGGTGCACGATCTCTTGGAGATTCTGAGGTTCACGGCGCCCCGAGAAGCGGTTAAAGAGGGGTGGGGGCGCCAAAAGTTTATTGTAGTCGCAGCTGCGGAACTGGATAGCGCAGTGATCGCGCAACCAGAGCAAGTCTTCCGCGGCCAAGAATTCCAACTGATGGCGTACGTCGTCCAGCAAGCGCGGACGTGCGGCGCCAAGCGCTTGATCAGCATCTCTGAGGGATCGAATCAACTTTTTCGAGCCCTTGGTATGGATGTCATCCTGGCCAGAACAGAATGTACGTCGATATTGCCTGATCACTGCCATCGCTTCCGCACTCAGAGACATATTACTATCTTCCTTACGTGCCAAGCGATCAACATTGAGACGGGAACCAGAAAGATGGCGTTCACAAAAGTCGCGCACAATATCCCCACCAGCAAAACGATCCCGCTCAAAAGGGAGCAGATACATGGAACAATCACCAAAGACCTGCTGGTAAGACATCACAACATCCTTATAACGCGGTGGCGCTACTATACTGAGCCGCTGCGAGGCCTTAAGCTTCTGCTGACAGAGAGATAGATAGGCTTCAGCCGGCGCGCGAAGATAGGCTACAAAGCGAAGGCTGTCACCAAGCCCTAGCAGATAATCACGATACAAGGCCTGCTTATGCTTACGAATTTTCGTGAACAATGACTCTGCAGAAAGCACCAAATAGGAAGGACGATGCCAAGCAATACCCTTTAGAATCGCTGTATTGAGCTCATCCATGCAATGGGTGGAATGCTCCAGCGACGCCAACTGGCGCATGTGGCGAGGATAGGAGCTGGGATCCATAGCATAGAATGCCAGGATGCGATGATTCATTGAAGAAGAACTCAGATTTACCGGATAAAGAATTCCAGCTTTTAGCAAACGACCGGCATTAATCGTAAACGTGCGCTGAAGCGTCGTGGTCCCCGTCTTGGGCATACCGAAGTGAACAATCGTTTCCATCACTCAGCCCACGCAATAATCAGAGCAGATCAAGGCAATAGCAAAGAGGAGAACGCGTTTGCCAGCATCTCCTGAGCACAATCGAAGAGCCATTGTAATACCACCAAGATCAACCATCCGGAAAAGCAGCCAAATCGTCACATACTGGATATAAATATTTAGACTATCATGCGGCGGCTCAATGAATATAAGCATAAAGTGAAAAATTAAATACACCACACAGGAACGTACGACTGTAGATATCTTGATGTCAGTCTATCAGCCTGCCGATGAATGCCAACGATGAAGCAAAAGGTCTCTTGCTTAATCTCGCAGGCATTGATCGAAATCTCTTCATAGGGGATTAGTAGATTGCTATCATAACACCCGCGAATACATGCGACCCCTAGAATTGGGAGACAGACAGAGAACTGCCAAAATATTGTCGCTGTCTTCAGCGTGTCAACACAAGAAGTCACTACCAACAACATTCTATATTATTACAGAAACACATTTGAATTGCGACAATAGAAATGGCGATTAGGATGGTCACGCCAGTACTCACTATCTGCACTATCTGTCAAAATCAAATGAAAAGGGGTCTTGCTCCAAAATTTTATCCCAGTCTAAATGGGCAGTCTCCGTGGCAATATGACGAGAAGAGAAGTGAGCACTGAGAGTACCATCAGCCTTGCTAATGACAAGACGTCTCAGAATTGCCATAAGATCATCTTCATCGCGATACAAAATCTTGGAGTTTTCACCACCCACTTCCAAAAGTGTCTCTGAAAATTTTGCAAGAAAAGGACGGCCACAGCTTAATGCATAAAGAGCCACTCCGGAAGTTAGCATATCACGGTAGGGCATGAACACAAAGTCTACATTTACCACTTGATCATACAGTTCACTGTCTGACAGTCGCCGCAGTTCGCAAGATAACCATTCATGGTCTTGAGCATACTGCTTCAATGAAGATTCTTGCTGACTCGAAACAGGTTTGCCACAAATCAGAAGCTCAACTTGAGAGTTGCATTCCAGTTCATGATTATATTTTTGCAAAAAGTTAATAGCCCAATCAACATTTTTATAAGGACGCAGGGATCCAATCATCAGCAATCTTAGGCGTGTTCGCAAGGACTGCGTCGTTAAATCACTGCCAGATGATGCAACGGGATACTTGCCATGAGGAATAACCTTAACTTTCTCTGGAGCAACAGAAAATGTATGAACTATCAAGTTTTTGGCATATTGTGAATGACATATTAATCGATCGCACATCTTAGCAAATTGCAGGCGAAAATTGCGCTCCCAGTCAGGATCAACCGCTTCATGGGGCAATAGATTATGAACAGTCCAAATTAAACTGAGATTTAGCTTCTCCTTGGCATAAGAAACAAGATTCATCAATTCTTCAGCCTGAACATTTGTTTTTGTAAATGGGTGCAACCAGTGCAAATGCAGGATGGTAGCCAAGCTCGACAAATGCCGGACATTTTCTAATGTAAACTCATGCGTATCTAGTCCGAAACAATTGTATCCGTGCAGGCGAGAAGAAGAATCATAGAAAAGAGATTGATATTGATTGCTACGCGACCAATCAGGCGCAAAGATAATCCCATTCTGTTTATGACTAGAAAAAGGAGAAAGATCGCTATTTACAATGACTGTCTTCGGTATATGCGCCTTTCCGGATGGAAGGCAAAGCAAGCAGTCAGCTTCTCGATATTTACGAATGAATCCTGAGATATTGTTATTGCGAAATAATAGAAAGTCGTCTTTTAAGTAGCGAAGTTTTGCCTCATCCAAGACGTTATCGAAGCCAGCACAATCGTAGTCCGACAAAGCCTTCGCACAGTCGGCAAAATAAGCAGCAAGAAAGTCTATTTTAATAATTTTACAAGTATAAATAAAGCTTGTAAGCTGCTTGATTCGGCAATAATTAGCGTAGGCATCATCGACACCCGCCCGTTCTATCCATTGAAATACTTGGCGATAGGCTTCAGTCTCAAAATCGCAATTACTTCTTTTGCGGAAGACGACGGTAACAGATCCGGGAGTTTCCCTGCGATAATTATAGCCTAGCGTATCAGCAATAGCAATCTTGTTGGCATAGAAATACGACTTGAGATTGAAGAGAACATCAACGGCCGCCGGCCCTTCACCAAGATAAATGCCGAAATTATCCAGAAAGTTTTTGGCATAGATTTTATCCCATATCATCGAGCTTTGATGATAAGTCTTAATGGAGCCACTAGATCTATTGAAAAAAAAGTTTTTATAATTCCTTGTTTCAACATTTGATTCTAGAATATTTTTAAACCCAGAGCTAATTACCAAGTCAGCGTTGCTATCAGTAGCAACAGCTAAAAAGTTCTCAAAGTAATTGATGTCCACCCAGTCATCACTATCTACGAATCCAATGTACGATCCCGAGGCGATCCTTAATGCCTGATTCCTTGGCTTACCAGCACTTCCGGAAGCTATTTTATTGCGAATTACTTTAATCCTGGAATCAGCATCAGAATGCCGTTTAATGATGCCAAAACTGTCGTCACTAGACGCGTCATCAACAACGATAATTTCCAGATTTTTTAATGTTTGATCTCGAACGGAATGAAGACATTGATCGAGATAACTCTCGGAGTTATGGACGGGAATAATAATTGACAATGCAGTAGATTGCTCGGCCGAATTGGAGCAACTTGGTTCGCTCAGGCTCGCATTGGATGCACAGCGATGCAGAGATGCAGAGAATACAGAAGCCAGCTCTGGACGCATACGCATATACTGATCATAGAAGTTATAGGCATTTCGATAAAATTTTATGCGCTCACTTTCGATGGCCAAGGCAAGTAACTCAGCCGGAAGAATGCCCTGTTCTTGACTCGGAGATTTTGCCATTAGATACAAGAGAGCTAGTGCGCTGGGAGCATAGTTTTGCTAAATCATTAAATAATGCCCATACAATTAAGACACGAGCATTAACCGGAACATCAATCAGCGATCATAACCTATTCGCGCTGATACCCAGGGAAGGGGTTTGACCATGTTAGCCTAGCGCCATGAGATTCATGTCATCAACCTACTGCGTTAGCGCGATTTGCCTCATGGGGTCAGGGCTGCCTGAAAGTCGGGATTTCGTGTCGCTGAGCCAGGTGATCGGCCTCCG